>Ga0099364_10000405_pt1 | contig 71879 bp, 47 predicted proteins | sample TergutTh196P3_FD_73070 | JGI IMG/M metagenome (GOLD analysis project Ga0099364, IMG submission 73070) | Microcerotermes parvus P3 segment gut microbial communities from Pointe-Noire, Republic of the Congo - Th196 P3 | ecosystem: Host-associated > Arthropoda: Insects > Digestive system > Gut ...
TTTGAACCCGAAAAGGGTTCTTTTACCTAATTTTTTTTGCTTTCTTTCCTATTCACTTTTCAATGTACAATGCTGCCAAAAACAACTGTTTTAAAGGACAGCCTATGTATAATACCACAACTATAAGACATTGTCAAGGGGTTTAAACAAAATATTTTGCAAAATTAGATTAAATCAGCATTAAAATTAAAATATTTAAAAAATTCTTACCAAATTGACGGCACGCCGTCCGCCCAGTGCCAAAAGCTGCCTGCCGTTGCGGGCTCGGTTGCGGAATAATAATAGCGGGCTGCGTTGATTAAGAAGTTATTGCCCGTTGTGGTAATGGATATTTCGCCCCAAGCGTCCGCGTCCGCTCCGCCGTAAAACACCGTTGTAAGGCTTGTGTTGACGAACGCGCTGCTGTTGATAGTTTCAACGCCTGCGGGGATTATTATACTGGTGATGGCGGTATCTCGAAACGCTGAGCCGCTGATAGTTTCCAGCGCGCTGTCCGATGTAAAGGTTATGTTGGTAAGCTTATCGCAGCCGTTAAACGCAGATATGCCGATTTCTTTAACGCTTGCGGGGATTATTATACTGGTTATAGCGGTGTTGCTAAATGCCGAGTTGCCGATAGTTTCAAGCAAAATGCCGCTTTCAAAAATTACGCTTGCTAGGCTTGTGACGCTAAACGCTTGTGCGCCGATTTCTTTAACGCTTGCGGGGATTACTATACTGGTTATAGCGGTGTTGTTAAATGCCGTGGCGCCGATAGTTTCAAGCGCACTGCCCGCTTCAAAGGTTACGCTTTCTAAACTTGCGCAGTTATTAAACGCGCTATTGCCGATTTCCGTTACGCCCGCGGGAATTAGTATGCTTGTTACAGCGGTGTTGACAAACGCCGCATCGCCTATGGCTTCAAGCGCGCCGCCCGTCTCGAAGGCTACGCTTGTAAGGCTAGCGCAGCCGCTAAACGCGTACATACCGATAGTTTTTACGCTTGCGGGAATGGTAATGCTTGTGATACTGCTGTTTGCAAATACAAAGCTGTCGATAGTTTCAAGCAAAATTCCGCTTTCAAAAATTACGCCCGTTAAGTTTGCGCAGCCGTTAAGTGCGGAACTGTTGATGGTTTTTACGCTTGCGGGAATGGTAATGTTTGTAATTGCGGTGTTTCGGAATGCGTTAACGCCGATGGTTTCAACTTGGCTGTCCGCCGCAAAAATTACGCCCGTTATGCCGCTTTGAAGCCAAAACGCATTGTCTGCGATTACCGTTACGGGCAGGTATTCATTGGAGTCGTTTTTACGGTATGCGGGAATAAATACGCTGCCCTCACTAACCTCGCCGCGCGAAACGCTGAACGCTTTATCCTCGTCGATAAGCGTATATTCTAACCCCGCTGTGCCCGTTGCGTACTCGCCGCTAAAACGGTTGCCGTCCGTGTGAGTGCTATCACGCGCACAAGTATGGGTTTCTACCCCGTCCGTCGTTTCGGTTGCGGCGGCGGTTACTACCCAAACCATATCGTGGCCGATAGGGTCAATGCCGCGTTTGTCGGTATGCGAACTATCCGTTTTACATACCCTTATTTCCTCGCCCTTTTCCGTGCAAGTCGGTGCGGTGGTTTCCGTCCAGTCGCCCCAGTCGTGGGTATGTTTTTTGCTGCACGCAACAAACGCAACCGCTAATGCTATAATACATGTCAGCATTATTGCCCATAAAATTTTCTTTTTCATGTATGTATCTATCTCCTTTTTGTGTGTCGGGAAAGGTTAAATCTGCAAGCTATTTTTCAACAGCTTGCAGATTTTAAACTATTTTTGTAATTTAGGTTTTATTGTTTCCAGCGGTAGTTAGAGTAGTATAATTGCTCTTCACGCTCTCTGCGGCGGCGCGCTTTATTAACGCCTAAGGCAACAAAGATAATGATTAATAACAATACGGGAATAGCAATAATTAAGAATAATCCTAACGCACTTCTTTGCGACGGTGTGAGATTAGAGTTTGCACCGCCCGCGCCGCTTGCGCCTGCGCCGCTGCCGCCAGAGTTACCGACGCTGCCGTTTGAACCGCCGCCCGCGCCGCCGACGCCGCTGCTGCCGCCGCTGCCGGGAACGGTAAGGCTGTTGCTGTCGGTAGTGTATTCGTAGCGCGTGCCGCTATCGGGCTCTATCACGCTGATTATTACGCGGTAATGCGTGCTATCCTCGTTTGAACCGATAACTAAGTATCCGGAGTTAGCACCCGGAATGTTTTGCCACGCGCCGCCCGAAAGCTTTTGCCATTGGAAAGCGTAGTCAAGACCGTCTATCAGGTTAGCAACTTTAAGGGTTTTGCTTCCCGATGCGGGGGTATCTTGATGCACCTCAACGCCGATAGCGGGTTGCTTGTACGTCCATCTTGCGGTTACGGTGAAGTTTTCGATAACGGTGTTAAAGGGTTTATCCCAACCGTTAAATTCGTATCCTGCACGCGTAAATTGCGGCGCTCTTGCGTTAGAACCGTAGTTTACGGTTACGGGTACAACGGGAAGTCCGCCTAAGCTTAAACCGCCTGCGCCGTCAAACGTTACCGTGCGCGTTTGGATAGTCCATCTTGCGGTTACGGTGGTGCTTTCGGTAAGGTTGTTAAACGATTTATCCCAGCCGATAAAGTTGTAGCCCTCGCGGGTGAATAAAGGTGCTGCGGGAGTTGTGCCGTGCTGTACGCTGAGGGTTACGCGCGCTAAGCCGCCCGAAACGCCGCCTGCGCCGTCAAATACTAAGCTAAGCATGATAGGGTTCCAAACCGCACGAACCGTCATGTTTTCGGTAACGCGGTCGCTCTGTCGAAGTGGCTGAACGTAAAGCCTACGCGGTCGAACGCGGGCGCAACGGCGGGGTCGCCGTAACGGATGTTCGTTTGCTGAATGAGGTGCGCGGTGTCGGGCCTTACCGTGCCGCCTGCGCCCTCAAACGTTACGGTTAAGAAACGCTCGTTCCAAAGCGCGCGAACCGTAAGATTGCCGTTGACTATACCAAAGCTTTGGTCCCAGCCCGCAAAATCGTAGCCTTGTCTTTCTAAAATAGGCTCGATTGCTGCGTGTCCGTGCGCGATATGCTGCAAGGTTTCGCCGCCGCCTACGCGCACGCCGCCGTTGGTATCAAAGACCACCGTATGCAAATCAGCCGCCCAAACCGCGCTGATAGAAGTGTTTTCGGTGATGCCGTTAAGCGGTGCGTCCCAACCTACGAAATAGAAGTTGGCTCTTTCAAATTCGGGCGCGGTAACCGTGCCGCCGTAGGGTATGGTTTGGCTTGTCAAGGATGAGGACGAACCAGGTTTTAATACGCCGCCGTTTCCGTTAAACGTAACGGTAACAAACCTTTCGTTCCAAATTGCCGTAACGGAAAGGTCTCCCGTTACTTGGCTGAAATCTACGTTCCAACCCGCAAACTCAAAGCCTAAGCGTTCAAACACGGGGGCAAGCGCGCCTTTTCCGTGCTCGACGGTTTGGGTGGTTAAGCCCTCGCGCAGTACGCCGCCGTTAGCGTTAAAGGTAACGGTGTAGGATTTGATTTGCCACAATGCGTTAATGGTAACGCTTTGGGTTAAGAATTGATTAGGTCTATCCCAACCTATAAAATCGTAGCCTGTTCTTTCGGTAATCGGAAGTTCTGCCGTTCCGCCGTATACGATGTTTTGGGAGATGTTTCCGCCGCCTTTAAGTACGCCGCCTGCCAAATTAAACGTAATAGTAGGGTTTTGTCCCCAAATAGCGGTGATATCTAAAATGTTTCCGTTAAACGCTCTTTCCCAGCCTACAAAGGTAAAGCCCGAACGCGCGTACACGGGATAATTAATGGTTTGACCGAATAAAATGGTTTGCGTTTCGTCGCCGCCGCCTGTCCACGTGCCACCGTTTGCATGGAAACGGACGGTAAACTGCGACGCTGCCCATAAGGCTCTTACGGTTATGGATTCGGTGATAAAGTTAAATTGCGTATCCCAACCGACAAACATATGTCCGTCTCTTTCTACCGTAGGCGCAACTGCGCTGCCGCCGAACTGAACCGATTGCGTTAGCGCGCCGCCGCCTGTGCGGAAGCCGCCGTTGGGGTCGAACGTAACCGATATGTCGCTGAGTGTCCATTGCGCGATAATCGTGCGGTTAGAGGTGATGTTTTGTAAGCTTGCACTCCATCCGCTGAATACATGCCCCGCTAATTCGTATACGGGAGGCGCGGTAATATTTCCGCCGAAGTAAACTTGCTGTACTTCTGCGCCGCCGCCCGTGCGCACGCCGCCGCCGCCTAAGAAGGTTACGGTGTGCGATACGGAGTGCGACTGCCCGCCCACGCCGCGTAATAACGGTGAGTGGCGTCCGTCCCACATGTACCAAATGTTATCAAAATCGTAGGAGGGGTAATTACTTCTTGAAATTAACTGCGCGTTGTTTCTTCTTCCGCTTACGTCGTTAGCGGGAATTCCGTAATTTGCCGCGCCTACAGGGTGCTCTGCACTGTCTCTGTAAAAGAGGCCGCCGCCGTTTACAAAACGTGCGTGGTTATCTACGCGTCCTACTAATCCGCCTACATGCGTAAAGCGGTTGTCGCGGATAGTAACCGTGCCGTAGCTGTATGAGTTGATAATGGTGCCTTCGATTAAGCGTCCGACTAAGCCGCCCGCCGCTAAGTTATTAGACGTTGCGGCGTTATTGACTACTAAGCCGATTACATGGCCGCCGTTATACGAATTGGTAAGTTGGCTTCTGCCTTGCAGCGTGCCTACTAAGCCGCCGACGATTTCGCCGTTGATTTGCCCGGTGTTGTAGCAGCGCGTAATAACGCTTTGGTTATCTGCCACACCGACAATGCCGCCCGGATCGGGAGGCGCGGGAGGAGGTAAAACCTGTAACAATTGGTTACCTACCTGTGCTTTGTTGTACGAAAACGAAATCGTTGCGTTGTTGGTGTATCCCGCGATGCCGCCCGTGCGGTCGCCGCCGATAATATCGCCGCTTTCGATACCCAAATTACGCACCGTGCCGTTAAAGATGCTGCCGAACAAGCCTTGATAATCGGTATTTAAACGGTAGCAGTGAATGTTGGTGATATGGAATCCGTTACCGTTAAAATGCCCGTTAAACGCTGTGTTAGCCGAAGCACCCGTTCCGATAGGAACCCAGTTAGAATAGTTAGCTAAGGATATGTTGTTGGTCATAATAAAATGCTTATTATTATGCGCCGTACCCAAATAACTCCTAACAGAGTTCAGCTGTTCTGCGGTTGAAATCCTCCACGGATTTGCCGCCGTACCGTCCCCGCCGCTAAACGTTGCGCTTGCTTCGCTGCGCGTGCGGGTTGCCATCAGTCCTGCGAATGCCGCAATTGCCAATAAAAAAACTAGCAAAAAGGCAGCGGACCTCTTTTTCATTGTCGCCATGATATGACTCTCCTCTCTTTTTTATATGCCTTGATTTGTCAATCTTCACTGTTCAAGCTTTAGCATACGGGGATATTATAGCCCGAAAAACTGGGCTTGTCAAGTGTTTTTACACATTTTTTTAATTTTTTTTAATCTAATTTTAATCTTACAGTTTTTTTTGATTTTTTTTGGCGGTTTTTTATCATAAAACAAGCTTGCATTTAAAAAAAACGCCGATTTTTACATCGGCGGCATTTTTAGGGTTTTAATGTGTTCGGAAACGCTGATTGAGGTACAGCGTTTCCGTTTACGGAACTTCTGCGGCCTCGCCGTCTAGCATCGGTACAGCCTTTGCGCGCTTTTTTTCGGCGGCGGCTTGTCTTTCTTTATGCTCTTTAATTTCTTGATAGAATACTTCTATCAGCTTGTCCATGCAATTATGCAAGCGGAAGTTTTTAGCGTAATCGATGTAATCCAGTTCTATTTCGGCTTTGCGCTGAGGGTTTTCGATAAACCAGTCGATGCGGTTTGCTAAATCCTGCGTATCACGGTTTTTAAACAGATTTTCGGGGTGCAAGGCAAATTGCTTAGTCGCACTAGTTTTTGAATCGGAAATGATAGGGGCTTTTCCGCACGAAAACGCTTCCATGCACGCAATTGCTTCGGATTCGATTTCGGAGGTATGCACGTATAAATCGCAGTAATTTATAGTGTCGATTAGCGATTCGCGGTCTAAGAATTTAATTTGTACGGGATTGGTTAATACCTTTGCGCTTAGCTTGGCAAGCTTTTTGGCGCACGGACCTTTTCCGCATAAAATAACTTGAATTTTGTCGTTATATTTAGACTTCCCTACCGCCTCTAACAAAACCTGCTGCATTTTTTCGTGGCCTAATCTGCCGCTCATCATAATCAGGTATTTATCGTTATATTCTTCGGGACGGACGGCGTCGCGCTTTATAAAAACGTCGTTGACGCCGTTAGAAATAGGATGAACGTTACAGGTATAGCCGTAGTCTTTGGTGATGATGTCGCGTATCATTTCGCTAGGGCTGTGTACATGGCCAAAACCAGAGAAAAATTTGCGCCAGCTTTTATACAGCTTTTTGGTAATAAACTTCATGCCTACGTTGTAGGAGATGTTTTCGGGCTGTAAATGAAAAGCCGCCGTTGAGGGTACGCCTAAACGGTCGGCAACTTTTTTGCCTTGTCTGGACAGCGCAAACGGCATAAAAAAATGTACTAAATCCGCACCCTTAATCGCGTCGGTAAGCACCTTTTTATTAGGCTTGCCCAACACCATGCCGTGCGAATTGATAAGACGTTTAAAAAATAAAAAGCTGCGCTCTTTAACTACATAGATATTGCCGTTTTCTTTTTGCGGTGGAACTGCGGTAACAATGCGGACTGTATGCCCTTGCATACGCAATCGTTCCGCTAAGTGATTCGCGGCATACGTTGTGCCGTTTGTAGGCAATCCGTATTGGTCCATAATCAACGTAATTATCATAAAATTTTTTCTAACACTTCCCGTTTTTTTGTGCGGCCCTTGTATAAGCCTTGCCGCGCATCTTTCTATTCCATGATAACCCGTTACAAAAAATATGTCAACGAAATTTACAAAGAAAGCCGAAAAAAACCCGTTTTCGGGGCAAAAAAGGGCAATTTTTATGAAAATTTTAGTTGGCGGTCAAGATTTTTTTTAAAAAACGTCCCGTGTGGCTTGCTGCTGCCGCAGCTACTTGTTCGGGCGTACCCGCAGCAACAACCGTTCCGCCGCCGTCTCCGCCTTCGGGACCGAGGTCTATAATGTAGTCTGCCGTTTTAATAACGTCTAGGTTATGCTCGATGACTACCGCCGTGTTTCCGCCCGCTACTAACCTTTGCAAAATTGCCAAAAGCTTTTCTACATCGTAGGCGTGCAGACCTGTGGTGGGCTCGTCTAAAATGTACAGCGTTTTGGTTGTGCCGCGTTTAGAAAGCTCGAAAGCAAGCTTTACGCGCTGCGCCTCTCCGCCCGAAAGCGTAGTGGCGGGTTGGCCCAGTTTAATGTACCCCAGCCCCACATCAAACAACGTGCTTACCTTGTTAAAAACGGACGGGATATTTTCAAAAAAGCTAAGCGCGTCCTCTACGGTCATATCCAAAACCTCAGAAATATTTTTATCCTTATATTTAATCGCCAGTGTTTCGCGGTTGTAGCGTTTGCCGCGACAGACCTCGCACGGAACGTACACATCGGGAAGAAAATTCATTTCTATTTTAATTACGCCGTCGCCCGCGCAATTTTCGCAGCGGCCGCCTTTAACGTTAAAGCTGAATCTGCCTGCGCGGTAGTCGCGTTCTTTTGCGTCGCGCGTTTTTGCAAACAGCTCCCGAATGGGTGCAAAAAGCCCCGTATAGGTTGCGGGATTTGAACGCGGCGTGCGCCCTATCGGGCTTTGGTCTATGTTAATCACCTTGTCGATTTGCTCTAAGCCGCTGATTTTTTTGTGCGCGCCTACGTTTAGGCGTGTGCGCAGCAGCGCGTTGGATACGGCGGGATATAAAACCTGATTGACTAAGCTGGATTTTCCACTGCCCGAAACGCCCGTTACGCAGGTAAGCAGCCCTAGCGGAAAGCTAACCGAAACGTTTTTTAAGTTGTTTTCGGAAGCTCCGATTACTTCGATACAGCCTTTTTCGGGTAGGCGGCGGGTTTTAGGCACGGCTATTTTGCGGCGGCCGCTTAAATAATCGCCCGTGATAGAAACGGGAGAAGCACAAATTTCTTGTGCCGTGCCTTGCGCGACGATTTCGCCGCCGTGAACGCCCGCGCCCGGCCCTACGTCTACAATGTGGCACGCGGCGCGCATGGTTTCTTCGTCGTGCTCGACAACTATCAGCGTATTGCCTAAATCGCGCAAGCTTTTAAGCGTTGCGATAAGCTTTTCGTTATCGCGTTGGTGCAGCCCGATGCTAGGCTCGTCTAAGATATACAAAACGCCTTGCAAGCCCGAACCGATTTGCGTAGCCAACCTAATCCGCTGCGCCTCGCCGCCCGAAAGCGTAGCCGCGCCGCGTGAAAGCGTAAGATAATCCAGCCCCACGTCTATTAAAAACTGAATGCGGGCATAAACCTCTTTTAAAATCGGCTTGGCTATCAGGCTTTGCGTTTCGTTCAAAGTTAGCGCGGCAAAAAATTCTTTTACGGCGCGTATGGGTAAATTAGTAATTTGGTAGATGTCCGCGCCGCCTATCTTTACCGAAAGTGCTTCTTTTTTTAGCCTTTTGCCGCCGCAGCCCGCGCACGGGCTAGTGCACATGTAGCGTTCGATTTCGGCTTTTACGTAGTCGGAGGTGGTTTCGCGGTAGCGGCGTTCTAAGTTGGTAATAACGCCCTCATACGCGCTTGCGTAGCTGCCCGCAAACGAAAACGAATTATACTCCATTTGCAGTTTTTCGCCGCCGTTGCCGTAGAGTAAAATTTGTTTGATATCGTCGGGTAATTCGCGGTACGGCGTAGTTAGCGAAAAGCCGTAGCGTTTAGCTAATGCGCGGAAATACATATCGGATATCGCGCCGCTATCCATATTCCATCCGCTTACGGTAAGCGCGCCGTCGGCAAGCGATTGTGTGCCGTCGCCGTAAATGAGTGCGGGGTCTATTTTTTGGTGGTAGCCTAATCCCGTACAATCGGGGCACGCGCCGAACGGACTGTTAAAAGAAAAAAGGCGCGGTTCGATTTCGGAAATGGATACACCGCAGTCCGAACAGGCGTAGTTGGTGTTGTAAAGCAGTTCGGCATTGTCGCAGTCTATAATCACGATGCCGTCGGCAAGCTTTAATGCCGTTTCGACACTGTCGGTAAGACGCTTTTCGATACCCGCTTTTATTACCAAACGGTCTACTACCACGCTGATGGAATGCTTGATTTGTTTGTCAAGCTTGATATCTTCCTCTAACGAACGCACCTGTCCGTCTATTTTGACGCGGCTGTACCCGCTTTTTCTAAAACCGTCTAAAAGCTTTTCAAATTCGCCTTTGCGTCCGCGCACGGCAGGAGCGGTAACCAAAATTTTTGCGTTTTCGGGAAAAAGCATAATTTTATCAACTATTTGGTCTACGGAAAGGCGCGAAATTTCTTTTTTGCAATCGTAGCAGTACGGCGTACCCGCCCGCGCATATAATAGGCGCAGATAGTCGTAGATTTCGGTAACCGTGCCGACGGTAGAACGCGGATTGTGCCCAGTGGTTTTTTGGTCTATGGAAATGGCGGGGCTTAGCCCGTCGATTTGTTCGACGTCGGGCTTTTGCATGCGTCCTAAAAACATCCGCGCATACGCGGAAAGGCTTTCTACATACCTACGCCGCCCTTCGGCAAACAGCGTATCAAACGCAAGCGAGGTTTTTCCTGAACCCGAAAGCCCTGTAAAAACAATCAGTTTGTTGCGCGGCAGCGTAAGGTTGATGTTTTTTAGGTTGTTTTCCTTAGCGCCTTTTATAATAATGCTATCCATGCTTTTGTAGTATACCCAAAGGTACTCCTTACTAGTTTTCGCTGCTTGGCGGCGGCAGTTTGGGGGGTGATTTGATTTTTTTTAGCGGATTTTTAAAAATTGTCCAAAGAATTTCTAATACTTGCAACGGTACGGCGATGATAAAAAACATATAATTGTAGTTGACGGGGACGCATAGGTACAACAGCCCCGCTACCGTCCAAATGATTCCTGAAATACATAAGGCCGATAGCAACGGCGTCCACCACAATGCACTGAATACCAAACATACCACAAGGGTTGCGGGGATAGCGCAATAAAACGCAAGCCACGCCCTTTGTACGCCTACCATAAGCAGTATGGCAAAGACGTTGGTGGCGATTAACCATACAAGACCTACCGACAGCATAGGGATAATGATTTTTTTTTGAAAAAACTTATGCGGGCGACGGATTTTTTTATTGCCGTGATTGCGCGTTAAATCGTCTAAGCCGATGCCGAACAGCTGCGCGATTTGTTTAAGTACAAACGTATCGGGCAAAGCTTCGGCGCGTTCCCACTTAGAAACTGCCTTGTCGGAATAGTTTAGCTTTTCCGCAAGTTCTAATTGCGTAAGCGATAAAGCCTTGCGGTACGCTGCAATGTTGCCCGCAACGGTTTCTTTAAAAGCCTGCTCGTCCATGTAGGTACAGTATAGTATAAAAAAAGTATTTTGGCAAGCGGTTGGGGCGCAGAAAGCTGTTATTTCCAGCCTGCGTATAAATGTAACTCTGCTGCCCATGCGGTTTCGGGTAAAGTGCCGCCCCATTCGGTTATACATTCGGGCTCTGCAAACCAGCCCGTAAAGGTATAGCCCGCTCTTATGGGCGGCTCAGGAAAAATATATAAGCCGTCTTTAACTATTAAATCTATCCAGTAATAGCCTTGATTGGGTGCATCCGCATAGTTATAATAGCAAATTAAATTGGGCGGTATAGCTCCTCTTTTATCGCGTTCAGGTAAACTGTCTATAAATTGCGGCAAACAAATCTTTAATTTGCCTTGCGGAGAATTGCCATATCGACCATTATAACTGGTCATTAAATTTACAGATTCTTCAAAATTTATTACACCGTCAAAAGCCCTCGGCAATATAGTATCTATTGTCCACGGTATATACATTTTTTTTAAATTTTTACTCTTTAACACACCTGCGTCCAAAGGCTCGCTGCTAAAAGGATTTTTCTCCCAACCTATCATGCTTACAGGTTTATCCATAATAAAAGGCGGAATGATTAAAATTTCTTGCCTTGCCCCACTTCGGGTTAAACCGACAATTTGTATATAGTCTTCACGCTCGATTATTTCAAAAGAACCGACACGCTGTAAATTACTCGTATAATAGCTACAGCCAGAAATTAAAAACAATGCCGACAGCATGACAGCCATGACGATAACGGATAACGTTTTTTTATAAAACCGCATAGACTGGCCCTCCTAATACTAAGTACAGTATAGAATAAAAAAGTTATTTTGGCAAGTGGTTGGGGCTATATCGGATAGGGGTTTTGCGCGAAAAGTGTATCTGTTTTGTATCTGTTTTGTATCCGTTTTAGGAATGGAAAATTGAGAATGGAAAATGGAAAATTGCGGTTGGGATTTTTATTAAAGCCCTATATTACTATTATACCATGCTTGTCAAGCCCCCCCTGCTTGCTTTTTTTCATTTTCCATTCTCCATTTTCCATTATAAAAAGGGTAATTCTACTGTGGGTAGAGAGGGTTTTTTAAACTCTACTGGTAAGGGTTTAAGTATTCTACCTGTTGTTTGATTAAGTAGGTTGTAATCGGGGGAAAACGCTTATATAGTTTAGGTAGGATACTAAGGAATTTTTAGGCGGTAAGCAGTGCGTAAAATTGCTGTGCGGGCGTTTAGGCAATGCGAAGATTTTTTTAGGCAAAGTAAAGTTATAGGAGGACGGTAAAAATGGAAAAAACGATTAGGCTGCCTTTGCAAAAAAAGGAGGCGGCGCGGTACACGAAGGGAGAGGAAATTTTTAATACGCTTACGCATGCGGCAGGCGCGGCGTTTGGCGTGTTTGTGTTGGTATTCGGGATATTGCGCGCGGTTTTGTCGGGCGCAAATGTGGGCGTTATCGCGGCGGCGGCGGTATACGGCGCGTGCATGATTGTAACGTATGTGGTGTCGGCGGTGTATCACGCGTTAAAGCCTAACACGGGTAAGCGTGTGCTGCGCGTAATCGACCACTGCGCGATATATCTGTTAATTATGGGCACGTATACAGGAATTGTGGTTGCGGGAATACTGCCCGTCTCCCCTGCCGCCGCGCTTGCTATTTTACTGATACAGTGGATTGCGGGTGCTTTGGCTATTACGCTTACAGCCGTAAACATGAAAAAATTTGTCGTGTTTTCGATGCTGTGTTATATCTTGTTGGGATGGTGTATCATTGCAATTCCGCACATTGTGCTTGCGGGTATAGGTCTAAAAGGCTTTCTTTGGCTGCTTTTTGGGGGCATTGCGTATACGGCAGGCTCGGTGCTGTACGTAATAGGGCGTAAAAAACGCTACGTACACGGCGTGTTTCATTTGTTTTGTCTTTTAGGCTCGGTACTGCAATTTATCTGCTTTGCGGTGTATTGCTTTTAAATAGTTTTTACTTTTTTAGTTTCTTTAATTTTTCTTGCATGCCTTTAAGCTCGGCAATTCGGTCGCGCAAGCGAATAGCGGTTTCGAAATCTAAGCCTTGTGAGGCAACGTTCATTAGGCTTTTTAGGCTGTCTATCATGCGCGGAATGTCTTGCTCGTTTAGCTTTTCGCCCGACGCCTTAGAGGTTATTTTAATGGTGTTTTTAATTTCTTTACGAATGGTTTTTGGGGTGATGTTGTGCAAAACATTGTATTCCGTTTGCTTGTTGCGGCGGCGGTCGGTTTCGCTTAGGGCGCGTTTCATAGAACCCGTAATAGTATCTGCATATAAAATTACCCTGCTGTCCGCGTTGCGGGCGGCGCGCCCTATGGTTTGGATTAGCGAAGTTTCGCTGCGCAAAAAGCCTTCTTTGTCTGCGTCTAAAATAGCAACTAGTTTAACCTCCGGGATATCTAAGCCCTCGCGCAAAAGGTTAATGCCGACAAGTACGTCAAACTCTTTACTTCGTAATCCGTTGATAATTTCGATGCGCTGCATGGTGTCGATTTCGGAATGCAGATAGCGCACGCTAAGACCGTTTTCTGCTAAAAATGCCGATAAGCTTTCGGACATTTTTTTGGTTAGGGTGGTTACTAGCACGCGCCCGTCCGCTTGAACGGTTTTTTTGATTTCGCCGATTAGGTTGTCTATTTGCCCCTCCGTTTTGCGGATTTCAACGGGCGGGTCGGTAAGCCCCGTAGGGCGGATAATCTGCTCGGCTACCCTATTGTTTACCAGCTTTAATTCGTATTCGGCGGGAGTGGCGGAAACGTAAATCAGCTGCCGCGCTTTTTCGTTAAATTCTTCAAACCTTAGCGGACGGTTGTCGTAGGCGGCAGGCAGCCGAAAGCCGTAATCTACTAATGAATTTTTGCGCGCTAAATCGCCGCGGTACATAGCGCGCAGCTGCGGAATAGTCATGTGGCTTTCGTCTATAAAAATAATAAAATCTTTGGGGAAATAATCTAGTAAGGTATAGGGCGGCTCGCCGACATTGCGGCCGTCGAAGTAGCGCGAATAGTTTTCGATGCCTGTGCAGTACCCTATTTCGCGCATCATTTCGATATCGTATTTGGTGCGTTGGTTAATGCGGTACGCCTCGATTGGCTTTTGCGCGTTGTTAAACAGGGCGACTTGTTTTTCTAAATCGCGTTCTATGTTGCCGATTGCCCTATCCATGTTTTCTTGCTCGAATGCGTAATGCGTGGCAGGAAATATTGCGGCGTGCGATAACGAATTTAGCTTTTTTCCTGTAATAATTTCAAACTCGCTTACGCTTTCTACCTCGTCACCGAAAAATTCTATGCGGATGCCGTGCTCGCCGCTGTGCGCCGCAAAAATCTCTGCCGTGTCGCCTTTTACGCGGAAGTTGGTGCGCACAAAGTCTACGTCGCTGCGTTTGTAGCCGATAGCCACTAAACGCGCAATCAACTCGTCGCGGTCTAGGGTGTCGCCAGGGCGCACGGAAAGTGCCATTTTATAGTAGGTTTCGGGCGCGCCTAAGCCGTAAATGCACGAAACGGACGATACTACAATGGTATCGCGGCGTTCTGAAAGCGAACAGGTGGCGGAGTGGCGCAGCTTATCAATTTCGTCGTTGATTTGTAAATCCTTTTCGATATAGGTATCGGTTTTGGCGATGTAGGCTTCGGGCTGATAGTAATCGTAGTACGAAACAAAAAACTCTACGCGGTTTTCGGGGAAAAATTCGCGCATTTCGTTGCACAGCTGCGCCGCAAGCGTTTTGTTGTGCGCCAAAATCAGCGCGGGGCGTTGTACGGCTTGAATGACGTTTGCCATAGTAAACGTTTTGCCGCTGCCCGTAACGCCTAGCAATACTTGATGACGCAATCCGTCTTGTACGCCTTCGGATAGCTGCTTTATAGCTTCGGGCTGGTCGCCCGTAGGCAAAAAGTTGGCATGGATTTTAAACTTGCGCATAAAGGCATTATAGCATAGATACTGATAATTGACAACTGACAATTGACAATTTCGGTTGGGGATTTTAAGTGTTGTATGAAGTTTTTTCTTTCTACCCCGTCTGATTGGGGGGCTAGGCTTTTCTTTCCACCCCGTCAGGCTTGCGCCTGCCACCCCTACAAGAGGGGAATTTTTTAGCGGTGTGTGTTTTTATTGTCCCCAGTGTACGGTGGCGGAGGAACCATTCCACGAATAATTCCACCCAGGGGGAGGGCTTGTATGACCTTGAACGTAGATGTCGGTGAGGTTTGTGCAATTTCTAAATTCATTCATACCTATCATGGTTACAGAACTGGGTATCGTGATAGCGGTTAAACCTGTGAGACCATTAAACACATTCAAATTAGGTCCGATACGCGTTATACTGTTAGGAATTACAACGTGTCCGCTAATAGCTCGCGGAATAAGAATAAATTCTGTTTTGGCTTTGTTGTATAAAATTCCGTCTTGACTGCTGTAATTGGGATTAAGGGGGTCTATCATGATAGAGGTTAAGTTTGTGCAACCGCTAAACGCACTTGTCTCGATACTTGTAACCGAATCGGGGATTTCGATTGAGGTTAAACTTGTGCGATTCTGAAACGCATTATTCACGATGTTCGTTATACCGTTAGGAATTACAATATGCCCGCTAATAGCTTGCGGAATAAGAATAAATTCTGTTTTAGCTTTGTTGTATAAAATTCCGTCTTGACTTGCATAGTTGGGGTTAAGAGGGTCTACCGTGATAGAGGTTAAGCCTGTGCAACCATAAAACGCACTTGTATTGATACTCGTTACCGAATTGGGAATAGTAATAGAGGTTAAGCTTGTGCGTCTACCAAACGCACTTGTATTGATACTCGTTACCGAATTGGGGATTACAAGGTGTCCGCTAAAAGCTAGCGGCACATAGAGAATTTGTGTTTTGGCTTTGTTGTATAAAATTCCGTCTTGACTGCTGTAATTGGGATTAAGAGGATCTACCGTGATAGAGGTTAAGCCTGTGCAACCACTAAACACACTCTCCCATGCCCACCACTCGATTTCCGCTACCGAACTGGATATGATAACATTGCTCTCATTTCCAATATAGGCAAGCAAGATATTACCTACCATTACTTTATTGTTGGTAATAGTTATTGCTGTATCTGCGCGTACTTTTCGGGCGTATGATGAGTCTGGCGATGCCTCTCTATATGCCGAAACAGCAGAAGCAGGAACAATTATTGCGATGGAATTCCCATAGAAAGATTCAGCGCTAGCCCCAAATTGCGGAGGTGTTCCTCCTTGCATAAAATATATTTTGGCTTGAATTCGAAAAATCCTTGTTACCGAAGCGGGTATGGTAACACTATGAAACTCCCATCCAGTATTTATAAACACACTGGTAACACCAACTGGTATTTCAATATTTTTTTCGTTTCCAAAATATGCGATTACTGCATTATTTACTATTATAAAATTGCTTTCAGTTATCATTGCTGTATCTGCGTGTATATTCTCTGGTGAATAAACAATAGCTCTATATGCCGAAATAGCAGAAGCAGGAACGAATAATTCTGTGCCATATAATATTTGAAGCAATACACCACTTGAATATGGATAATCAATTTGAGGAGGTGTTGTTCCTTGCATAATAATTGCACCTACCATACCAAAAGCATCATGGGCTATCCTTGTTACAGAAGCGGGTATGGTAATAGAGGCTAAAATACAACCAGTAAACGCTTGATATCCAATCCTATTACCACCTGTGATAACTACCGTATTAAGCGATGACGGTATTGGACTAGAATAAGGAGTTGCGGTAGCGGTAGTTGCCCCAAAAATCCATCCGAAATGCGTACCGCTGTTTCCGTTTAGAGTGTTTCCTACAAACGGGATTGTGATTGAGGTTAAATTTGTGCAACCGCTAAATGCTCCCAACCCGATTTCCGTTACCGAATTGGGTATGGTGATAGAGGTTAAGCCTGTACAACCGCTAAACGCACTACTCCCGATAGTTGTTACCGAATTGGGTATAGTGATAGACGTTAAATTTGTGCAACCGCTAAACGCGCCAACGTCTATTCTTGTTATTATACTTGGAACGATAAGCTCTGATTTGCTTTTGCCGATACTTGTAACTTCGATTAGTCTACGACCTTCTATAATAAAATCTTCGCCATTATAATCCCATCCTGCATAAGCGACAGAATTATACGAAACACTGTCGAAATTAAATAATTGCGTCCAATTATCATTTGTATACCAAGCGTTGAATGAAAAGGCGTTGTCGTAAGGCACGGGGTCGGACGGTCTTATTACCGATTGACCGCTTGCACTGTTATAAACAGCTACGGGGGGTTGGGCAAGGCCGTAGGTTTCAAAACGCACTACCCTGCCCGCCCACGCCCACCGTGTGCGGGTGGGGGTGTAGTTGCCGTTCCAGTTTGCTTGCCAGTCTTGCGGGGCGGCGGCTTGGCTTGTGTAGGTTTGTACAAAGATATCGGTTAAATCGTCGCAACCGCCAAAGGCAAAGGTGCCGATGGATTGTACGCTGTGCGGAATAAGTACTTGTGTTAGCCCGCTGTTAGCAAACGCCCATGACCCTATGTGTGTAACGTTGCCTAAATCTACGCTTTTTAGGCTTTGACGGTTGGCAAACAGGTTGTCGGCAAGGGTGGTTATGTGCGCGGGGAATGTTACGGTGCTTACATCTTGCACTACCTTGTAGGCAAGGGTGCCTATCAACACAACCGCATCGGGGTGCAACTCTAAAAACGGCGTTCCGTCAAATGCGTTTGTGTGTACGGAGGTTAGCCCGTGTGCATGCGTACAGTCTAGCACCGTAAGGGTAGAGTTTAAGAACGCATTAGATTCTATTACCCGCAAGCCCGCATTTAAGGTTAGGGTGTGCAGGTTTTTGTGGTTGTTAAATACGTACCATAGAATTACGCGCGCTTTTTCGTGCAGGGTAAAGTGCGTTGCTTTTTGCGCGGCGTAAATCGGGGTTGCGTGAAAATCGTCGTCGCCGTAAAAATCTGAAATGATGTGTTGGTACAAGATATTATCAAACACCGTAAAAAACGGATTGCCCTCTTTTAAGGTTAGCGATTCCATATTCGGGCTGCCGTTTAAAAAGTTTGTTCCTCCGCCTTGCAGTTCTTCTAGGTTGTCGGGCAGCGCAAAGGTTGTTAAGTTGGGCATAAAGCTAAACGCGGACGCGGAAACCTGCGTTAGCTGTGTAGCCGATAGGTCTACCTGCGTTAGCGCGGTGCTAGAAAACGCTTGTAAACCGATACTTTGCAAGGCTGAGTGAAAGGTTACATCGGCTAAGTTAGCGCAACCCGAAAACATGCTGTCCCCTATTTCGGTTACGGTTTCGGGCATGGTAAGGGCGGTAATGGAGGCGTTGTTTGCAAAGGTTGTGCCGCTGATTGCTTTTATGGGCAAATTGTTGTAGGTGTCGGGGATAAGTAAGTGTCCGTAGTTAAAGCTAGACGAACTGCCCCGCTGTACGCGGTAGCCGCTTTCGTCGGGCAGCAGTGTAAAGCTTAAATTGCCCGAATACCATTTGGCGTACAGCGTAACAATACCAGCGGGGCTTGTGGCAATTTGCGTAACGCGGCTGCCCGAAAAGTCGGGGGCTGAATAAAAGCCGTCAAAGGTATAGCTAGTACGTGTAGGGGCGGATAAGGTAAGAAAACCGCCACTAGCGCGGGTGTAGCTAACAAGGTTTTCGGCAGGATTTGTGCCGCCGTTTAGGTTGTACATAACGGCGTTAGGGTCGCTATTGTAAATAGCGGTAAAGCTTTTATTGCCTGTACTGCCCTTTGCGATTATGCCGTTATCTAAACTCCACCCTATAAAGATGTGGCCGTCGCGGACGGGGTCGGCTAGCGTAACGGTAGGGGTTTCTACGGTGTATGTAGAGGGGTTGCCCGCGCCGTTTACGCCGCCCGCGCCTACATTATAGCTTATGGAGTAGGTGATAATTTTCCAGTTAGCGTACAGCGTTAGATTTTCGGACACTACATAGCCGATAAAAGACCAGCGGTTTTCTTCGGTGAAGGACGTATTGCTTACGTACCATGCGTCAAACGTGTAGCCCGCGCGCTCGGGGTCGGCGGGGCGGTCTAGACGTTGGCCTGCGTCTACCCGAACAGAGGCAACCGCGCTGCCGCCTGCCGTATCAAAGGTAACGGTAAGGCGGTTGTCGTTGGTGGGGTTGTCGTTAATCGTAAAGCATGCGGTAAAGGCTAGTGCAAGGATGCTTACGAATAGTAAAGCGGTTGCGATTTTAGTAAATTTTTTCATCGGGGGGACTCTCCTTAGTACTTATATTTTTAAATTAAGTATAGTATATACCCCCCCCCCGCGTGTCAAGTGATTTACCTTGTTTTTTATTTTTTATTTTTTATTTATTCTTTTTTCTTTCTTTTCGTTCCATATGGGGGTATAGGGGTTTTTTTCTATACCGTCTGATTGGGGGCTAGGCTTTTCTTTCCACCCCGTCCGCTGACGCGTCCACCCCCTCAAAGAGGGGAATTTTTCTGCGGTGTGTTTCCGCATGACAATCAATGAGGGGAATTTTTTTGCGGGTTTTATTTTAAATTCTTAGCCGACATTTTCCATTCTCCATTTTCCATTCTCCATTAGTTATAATCCATTCTCCATTATTACAACAATATTTATTTTCTATTTTCCGTTAAATATGGTATACTAGGTTTATGGATCGGGTGATTTTGCATTGTGATTTGAATAATTTTTATGCTTCTGTGGAGTGTTTGTTAAATCCTGCGCTTAGGGATGTGCCGTTGATTGTGGCGGGAAATCCCGAAAACCGTCACGGCGTTGTGTTGGCAAAAAATGAAATTGCTAAAAAAGCGGGCGTAAAAACGGGCGATACGATTTGGGAGGCGCAGCAAAAAATACGCGGGCTTGTAAGTGTTGCTCCGCGTTTTGATACCTATATGGATTTTTCTAAAAAGGCAAAGGAAATTTATACGCGCTACACGCCGCTGGTAGAACCTTTCGGGGCGGACGAATGTTGGTTGGATTGTACGGGCTGTAAACAAGGCGGTAAGGAAATTGCGGACGAAATCCGCACCGTATTAAAAAAAGAATTGGGCTTAACCGCGTCGGCGGGCGTAAGCTTTAATAAGATTTTTGCAAAGCTTGGTTCGGATTTAAAAAAGCCCGACGCCACTACCGTAATCAGCACAGAAAACTTTAAGCGCGTGGTTTGGCCGCTTCCTGTGCGCGAATTGTTCAGCGTGGGAAAAAAGACGGCGGAAAAGCTAATCAAATTTAATATTGCTACGATTGGCGCGTTAGCGGCGGCGGACGATACGGTGTTAAAGCAAACTTTGGGCATTAACGGTTTGCGTCTTAAAAAATACGCACAGGGCTTAGACGATGACCCTGTGCGTGAGGCGGTAGTATCGCACGTAAATAAAAGCTACGGTCAAGGCATGACGGCTACGCGGGATATTGTGGACTTTGCCGATTTAAGCGCGCTGATTTACTATTTGGCAGACCGCGTTGCGGCAAGGATGCGCAACGATAACGTGCGCGGCTTTGGGGTTGCGGTGGATTTACGCAGTTTTGAATTAAAGCATGTTTCTAAGCAGTCGGTGCTTAAACTGCCCACGCGTGCCAGCGGCGATATTGCCGATGCCGCCATAAAGCTTAGCAAAAGTATTTGGAACGGCGCGCCGCCGCTTCGCACTGTAACGATTAGCGTATACGATTTGGTGCGCGGGCAAGAGGGGCAAATTTCGATGTTTGACGAACAAAGCCGAAAAAATCACGACCGCTTAGATTTGGCGGTAGAAAAAATACGCCGTAAATACGGCGCAGGCGCAATTATCCGTGCAGACTTAATCGAACGCGATTTTATCTACGACAAAACGGATGCAGAAGATTTTTTACCGTTCCAACGGTAGGATTGTTCAACCGCTTAATCCATAACCTTTGGCACGATAAAGTACTCCCCGTCTGTTTCGGGGGCGCGTTTTAGTAGGTCTTCGCGCGAATCGAATTTTACGTGAATATCTTCTCGCAGTACGTTTTGGGTGTGCGTTTGCGGGTAGATAAGCGGCTCTGCGTTTTGGGTGGGAATGTTGTTAAAGCTGTTAAGCCTTTCTAAAAAGCTGTTGGTGTCTGCAAGCATGGTTTTGGCTTCGGCATCGGTTAGCGAAAGCTTTGCGGCTTTTTCGTATTTTTTTAAGGTTTGTGCGTCCATGTATTTATTGTAGCCGTATTATTTTTACTTGTCAACAAAACGAAAGGCTTTTTAGACGGGATATTTTAGGGTTTTACTTTCCCACTCGCCTGTATCGGGGTTTTTTTCTACCTTTGCGCGCTCGGACGCTAACAATTTAGTAATGCCGAATAAGTCCACCCAAATTTCTCCGCTTCCCTTTTCTTGGCTTTCGTCAAAGATGATTTGCAGGCCCAAATGCAGGTGCGGCTTGCCCGATTTAAGGTTGACATTTTCCTTAGACGAATAGCCCGTTTGCCCTAAAAACCCTATCACCTGCCCTGCCTCTACCGTGTCGCCTTGCTTTAAGTCGGCGGGAAAAGGCTTATCTTTTTTTAAGTGCGCGTAGTAATAGTACCGCTTTTTGTCGTGTGAACGTATGCCGATTCGCCATCCGCCGTAGCGGTTCCATCCTAACTCGTTTACCGTGCCGCCCTCTAAGGCGATAATCGGCGTGCCTTGCGAACCCATAAAATCATGCCCTAAGTGGCGGCGTTTGTAGCCGTAGGTGCGCGAAGAACCGAAATCGTCGTAGTGTGTGTACCAAAAGCCGCCCGCAAGCGGAAAAAAGCCTTTTATGCCGTACTCGGTTTCGGCGTTTTCGCCGCGCTTAAATGCTCCTACTATGCCGCCGTATACCGCGTTAAAGCTTTCTACATAATATTTATAGTATTTATTATCGCCGTAGATATCCGATACCGCGCCGCCCTTATCTAAATGCGCGCGCAGTTTTTTTAGGTTAGCCTCGTCGGATTTAGGCGAAAATTTGTTGCCGTTTTTGGTTGCCAAATACGCTAAAACCTCGCAAAAATCAAGCTCTGTGCCGTTTTTGCGGTAGTCGCGGCAGCACTTTAAAACCGATTTTAAAATACTGCCGTCTGCATTGATATCAATCCAGCGGATAAAATCTTTATTAGGCTGTGTATCGGGCTGTTCTTCTTTATCGGGCTGTTCTTCTTGCTCTTTTTCTAGGGCGATAATGGCTGCGTTTTCGTTTTCTGCATACGCAAAAGCTGCTGCCGTGCGCAAGGGCGCAAAAATGCCGCCTAAAATTGCCGTTATGCCCAAAGCTATTGCCGCTATTGCTATACATGCTTTTTTTTGCATAGCAATAGGTTTTGCTTACGGGCTGATAATTATACCGCCGATGGTTGAACCGTCCCCGATAACTTGCGGAAGTTTGCCGTCCCACGTTTCAAGATAATTGATGTATTGCATGTATTCCATTAAAATTTTATATTGCGCCTCTGTTGCTTCGGACACGTCGATTTCGTATTCGTACCCTATGATTATGGTAACGGTATTGCCGTCTTCGTCCTCTTGCTGCTCGGTTATGGCTACTTCGGTAACGGGCAGCCCTAGCATACGCGCCGTTTCGACGTACTGAATTTTTAAGGCGCGCGCGGCACCCGAAGCGATAGCAACCTCTGCATCCGCCCTGCCCTTCGCCTCTGTTAAGGCGCGCTCTGCATTTAGCTTGGCAACTACCAAATCCGCTTCTGCGTTAATGCGCGCTACTTCGGCTTGCTCGCGGGCTTTGATTTCGGCCTGTTCTTTTGCGTATTCTGCCTCGAATTTCTTTTGCTCGGCAATCATTTTTTCTTCGACTGCTTTTTCAAAAGCAGAACTAAACGACATATCCGTAATGACTACGTTTTCTATCAGAATAAAAAACTGTTCTTGAACGGCCGCAATAGCCGATTGAATTGCCGGCGAAAGCGTAGAACGGATTTGAATAAGCGTCATTGCGTCGCTTTTAGAAAGCTCATTTTTTGCGCGCTCTATCGAAACATTGCGCAAGCGCGATTTTAAGGAGTCAATCGTGCCGTAGGTGGTAGCAATATCCACTACGCGTGCCGAATCGATTCTGAATTGTACAGCCATTTGAATATCTGCGGGCTGTGCGTCTAAGGTGTACACCTCGGTATCGATTTCTAACTGCTGAACCTTAGCGTCGTAAATATCCAGTTTGGTTGTAAATATGTTGATAAAATGAACGCCTGCCCCGCGCGATTCTCTTGCCTCGCCGAAAACCTTAATTACGCCTACTTCGCCCGCGTCAATTGTTTTTATCCCAAACGGAATGGTTATAAATAAAAATAAAAACGCAACCGCTAATATGCTTGTTGTAATAAGCCCTGCGCGGGTTTTTTTAACCCCGCGTTTTTTTCGTTTTATGTACAAAAACACGGTAAATGCCAAAGCACCCAGTAAAAGCAACATAAACAAAAATCCTAAGAAAATTGCCATAAATAATACCTCCAAAAAATTACTATACTCCTATCATACCGTATATCGGACAAATATGTCAATCGTTTACGTGCAATTTAGGGTTTAGACTTGTTTTTTTATCTATTTGCTAGGTTGGTGCAAAAAGGGGGTTCAGCCGCGCAACAGTTGGTTTTTTTGCGCGTTTGCTAAATAGTATATGGTGGCGCGCTAATGTAGAATGGCTTAAATTAGGGTAAGTTGTGCAACAGTTTTATTTGCGGTGAGGACGCTGTACTTTGTGTACGCAACGAACCGCAAATAAAAGCGTAGCGCAAATCGCCCTAATTTAAGCCATTCTACGTGCGGTAGTCGCCGTTGATTTTCACGTATTCATACGACAAATCACAGCCCCACGCTGAGGCGCAGGCGTTTCCGCTGTGTAGGTTTATATCGATGATGATTTCGTTGCATTGTAAAATTTGCAAGGCTTTTTTTTCGCAAAAATTTAAGCCCGCGCCGTTTGCGCATACGGCAATTTCGCCTGCTGAACTGCGCAGGGAAATAGAAACCTTATCGGGGTTGAACTGCGCGCCCGAATATCCTGCGGCGCATAAAATGCGTCCCCAGTTTGCGTCTTGCCCGAACATTGCGGATTTTACCAACGGCGAATTGATAATGCTGTCTGCCGCTTTTTCCGCCGCGCGGCGGTCTTGCGCGCCGCTTACCGTGCATTCGATAAGCTTAGTTGCGCCCTCTCCGTCTTTTGCCAGTAGCTTTGCCAAATGTACGCATACGGCGTTTAAGGCTTGTGTAAATGCGCTTAGGTGTTCGGGATTTTTATCGACTTGCACGCCGCTTTCGCCGTTTGCCAGTATAATCAGCATGTCGTTGGTGGAGGTGTCGCCGTCTATGCTGACGCGGTTGATACTTAGGTTTGCCGCATCGGTAAGCAAGGTGTGCAAGGTTGAACTTTCTATGCGGGCATCGGTAGTGATAAACGATAGCATGGTGGCAAGGCGCGGGTTCATCATGCCGCTGCCCTTAGCGGCTGCGCCGATACAGACGCTTTTGCCGCCGATATCCACGCGCACGGCGCATTCTTTGATAACCGTATCGGTAGTCATAATGGCTTGCGCCGCATCGGTGCCGCCGTTTGTGCTTAGTTGTGCCGTCAGCATGCTAACGCCTGTTTGTATAGGCTGTAAATCAAGCGACTGTCCGATAACGCCCGTTGACGCTACCAAAACATCTTGCGCGGAAATGCCCAAAGCGTCTGCGGTAAGCTTGCACATCGCGCGCGCTTTTTCTATGCCGTCTGATACGCAGGCGTTGGCAATGCCGCTGTTGCAGATGACGGCGCGGGCGCGTCCGTCGGCAAGGTGCTGCTGTGTAACGGTAATAGGCGCGGCTTTAACGATGTTGGTTGTATACACCGCCGCCGCGTTTGCCGAAACGTCCGACACGATTAAGGCTAAATCCTTTTTTACTTTGCCTTTGCGGATACCGCAATGAACGCCCGCCGCGCGAATGCCCTTCGGCGCACACACTCCGCCCGTAATAAACTCCATGAGGAACTCTCCTGTAATATTTAAACAAAGCTTAGTCTAAACTATATTCGGTAATCAGTTGTGCCAAACCCTCGCTTTGCACTTCTAGCTGACGTGCCATAGGCGAACAGCGTATGGTGTTTTTTAGCGCGATGTACATGGTGCGGATAGCTTTTTCCTGCCCTAACTGAACGGCTTGGGCAAAGCCCTCGCACACCAGTAAAATTTCTTCTCGCTCTTTAATCGGGATTTGTGAATCCCGCGCCGCAATACCGATAATCTCGCGCGCCGCCTCGCCTAACGACGTCAGCGCAAGCGAATTTAGCGCGCTTTGCGCGGGTGCGGGCTTTGATTCGGAAAAAGCATTTTCAAGAGGATTTGCGTTTTCGGGCTGACTTTGCATATGCGGGTAAGAAACGTGCCCGAAGGAATCTTGTTTAGGGGCGGAATTAGGCTCGTCCGCTTCGGCAAAGTACGCTTTTTTGACGTTTGCGTAAAAGGGTACGATGATTCTTTTACAAAAGTCCGAAAACTCTGAATTTGCGCCGTCGGGGTTGGCATAAAACGTATGCAGAAACTTTTTAAAGTCGGTTTGGTTGGTATCGAACGATAAAAGCAGACAAAAAACAAACGCGATTTGCTTTTTGCGGCTTGCGGGCAGCATAAGCCCGTTTTGGGTTTTGGCGTGCTTTAATTCGGCCGCGAAATCAAAATCCTGCATACACGCGCCGATTAGCGCGTATAGATTTTTGCTTTTGGCAATTACCTGCAGCAATGCGGAAATCTTTTTTTCTGCCAGAATGTACTTCGCGCTTGCAAGCTCTGCGCAGGCGCGCTCAAACTCGACGATACACTCGTCGGAGTCGTCCATAATATCGTAAAGCGATTGTGCCATAGTGCGTAATTTTCTCCAAATTTTTTTAACCGTCTTGGGTGATAAACTGTTTAAGCTCTGCTAATAAATCGTCGCAGTTATCGCTGTAAATTTCTAAGATGATGGGCTTGCTTAAATCCAGCGAAAAAATTCCTAATAAGGATTTTGCGTCGATAACAAATCTGCCGCTGCGCAAATCTATATCGTAGGGATATTTGCTTACGACATTAACAAAGTTTTTAACGCATTCCGCTAAGCTTAAAGATACTTTGACCGATTTCATAAAGGCTACTCCTTATTGGTTAAACAGGCTATGCCGGGCAATACAATGCCTTCTAGGTATTCTAAGCTTGCGCCGCCGCCTGTTGAAATGTGCGTTACCTTGTCGGCAAAGCCTAACTGCTCTACCGCCGCCGCGCTGTCGCCGCCGCCGATAATGGTGATGGCGTCTAGGTTGTCTGCAAGCGCTTGCGCTACTGCCTTAGTGCCTACCGCGAAACGCTCAAACTCGAAAACGCCCATAGGACCGTTCCAAATAACGGTTTTGGCGTCTTTGATAACGGCGGCAAATCTTTTAGCCGTTTCGGGCCCGATGTCTAAGCCTTGCCAGCCGTCGGGGATTTTCATGGATTCGGCAACCTTGCTTTGCGCGTCTGCGGCAAACTCTTGGGTAATCATGTTGTCGCACGGCAGATAAATTTGTACGCCCTTAGCTTTTGCTTTTGCCAGTAATTCTTTGGCAAGGTCTACCTTGTCGGCTTCTAGCTTGCTGTTGCCTATGCTGCCGCCCTGTGCTTTTAAAAAGGTGTACGCCATTGCGCCGCCGATAATAATGCTGTCTACCTTTTCTAATAGGTTGTTAATTACGCCGATTTTATCCGAAACCTTTGCGCCGCCTAAAATAGCGGTAAAGGGACGCTTAGGGTTTGCCAGTGCGCCGCCCATTACGTCTATTTCTTTTTGAATTAAAAAGCCGCATACGTTTTCGGGCAGATAATCCGCAACGCCCGCCGTAGACGCGTGGGCGCGGTGCGCCGTGCCGAATGCGTCGTTTACAAATATTTGCGCTAAGCCAGCCAGCTCTTTGGCAAAGGACGGATCATTTTTTTCTTCCTCGGGGTGAAAGCGGACGTTTTCTAATAATACTGCCTCGCCGTTTTTTAATGCGGCTACTTTAGCTTTTGCGTCCGCGCCGATAACGTCTGCCGCCAGGGTAACCTTGTTGTCTAGCAATTCGTTTAAACGCGCCGCTACGGGCTTTAAGCTGAATTTGGCGTCAAACCCACCCTTAGGGCGGCCTAAGTGCGAACACAATATAACCTTTGCGCCGTTGTCTAACAGATAGCGGATAGTGGGCAGTGCGCCGATGATGCGGTTTTCGTCTGTGATGCGCCCCGCCTCGTCTTGCGGTACGTTAAAATCGCAGCGAACTAATACCCTTTTGCCTTGCACGTTTACGTCTTTGACGGACTTTTTGTTCATAAAAAATAATACCTCTTTTAGATTTATTACGGTTTAATAATCGTATGGATATTATTTTATAATAAAAACAATTAAAAGTCAAACGCTTTAACTAAGGTTTGAAATTATAAATCTGTTGTACGGCTTTTATGTGAAATGCGTTTGACGTGAAATACGTTTTACGTCGGTTATAAAAAATATGAGTACGGCAATATGAAGCAGCATGGAGATTATGAAAAATAGGATATGCACAATCATTGCCGTGCTATTCGATAAAAATATATATTTGGCCATATCAAATACCCAAAACTCAAAAAAGGCGGCTAATCCGACGGACGCTAAGCCTGTTAGTATAAAAACAAAATTGAATGCGGCAGCTAGTTTTTTGGTTCGTTTTTTTAGTACGGCTGCATATAAGCCGATGCTTGCAAGTATCGGAAGCATAAGGGCAACCCAAACAAATATATCAAACACTAGTATAACGCGGGAGATAATACCCACTATTAAAATACCTATTGCATAAAGAATTGCAGAACTAAAAAAGAATAGTATTTTTAAGCGTGTTTTTTCTTTGATTGCAGGCATAAGGTTACTTGTATCCGCGTTTAAGCTTTCTTGCAGTTTTTTTCCGCAATATAGGCAAACCTTTGCAGAAGGTTCGTTTGTTTGCTTGCAATCTTTACACAGCATGTTAATTATTACTGCCCCCAGTGGTTTTTGTTTAGTTAAGTATAGCATTTACCCTCTGCTGTCGTCAAGTGATTAAAGGGGGGTGTCTTTCCACCCTATCTGCTTTCGTGTTTAGGCTTTTCTTTCCACCCCGTCCCTACGGGGCACCCCTCACAGTGTGTGAGGGGTATACCTAAATTATAGGGTTGATTTGATACATCTATAAATTATAGTGATTTGTTGGGTTTTTTGGTTGTCTTGGCGTTCGGGGTGCTTGATTTCGATGCGCTCTATAAGCTGATTAAGCATTTCGGCGGTCAGTTCGGTTTTGTCGGTGTAAGCGGCGGCGATGGCTTGCTTGTATTCCGTAAAGGCTTTTAGGATTTAGCAGCCTAAGCATTTGGTTGCAGACGGGCGGGGTTTTTGAAAAGCTGAAACGTAGCTTGAAAGTAATAAAGACAGCATTTTTTACAACGCCGTCTTTATCAATATGAATGGAGGATGATGAGAAGCAATTTTTAGGGCTTGGAATTTTTTTGGGACTTTTTAGCTTTTTTGCCTAGTAGAAAAGTTAGATAAATTCCAGTCGCCGATAATAAGAGTATGCCCGTTCCGTTTATGCCGCCGCCGCTGCCGCTGTTGATAAACCCGCCGCCGCAACTATTATTACCGTTGACGGGGTTATCGCTGACGGGCGGACGGTCGACGCCGTCGGGCGGCTCTTCGAATATGTCGAAAAGGTCTAGGGTAACTACCGCTTCTACCGTTAAGTATCCGTCTGCCATTATTAAAACCGTAAAGCTTTGTTCGCCGAAGTCAATGCCGCTGCCTATAACCGTTCCGTCTGAAAGAAGTCTAAATCCTCTGGGAAGCTCGCTGCCGGGCTTTACCGCGTAAAAAATAAACTCCGATCCGCCGTCGTTTAGGAGCGCATTAAGCTGTAACGCATAATCCTTGCCGATGATTAAATTATCAAACGTAACATCGCTCATTTCGATGCCGAATACCGTTGCCGAAAAGACATATTCTTGCGGCGGCGCGAGATTTGCTTGTGCGACTACCGTAAATTCGTGGTCGGTATACGCACGCCTAGGCGTGCCGATTATCATGCCTAAGCTTGAAAGCATAAGCCCCTCCGGCAGTTTGCTGCCGTCTTTAAGCGAATATCGGATAGTTAGATTGTCGTCGGAAGTTGCCGTGCCGATATTAACAGAGACGTTTTCCCCTACCTGCATATACTCTAATTCGATGCCTGAAAAGCTGATGCTGTATCCCCTAACTCTAACGATAAAGTGCAGCTCGGTGGGAAGTCTGCCGTCGTATTCGGCACGGATAGTAAAGAAATAACTGCCTGGCTCTGCCGTAGTAATGCCCCGAATAACGCCGTCTACAAGCTCTAAGCCCTCAGGAAGATAGTTGTTTGCAGCCAAGCTGTAACGGACATTAGTGCCCAGTCTTCCCTCTGCGTCAAAGACTACCGCACTTTTAATACTTCTTTCAAAATAAAAGCCATACGGAATTGTACCTAAACGGTCGTCCTCGTAGATAATCGTATCGGGAATTTGGTCTGCCCTGTATATGCGGATTCTAAATGTTTTGCGCCCTGTGAGGTACGGATAATAGGCATCGGTATCTTCGTCTGCTAAAAGCGTAAAGGTATAGTCGCCCGCTACCTGCGGTGCACCGCTCAGCGTTCCGTCCTCGGATAATTCCATGCCGTCCGGTAATTCGCTGTCTACCGCTACGTCGTAGCTCATTTTGGGATTGCCGCCTATTCTAAGGCGTGCCGTATCTACCGAAAGCGCGTTATCTACGCCTTGAACCGCGTACAGCGTATCAACGCCGCCGTATTCTATCATATCAAGCGGGTCGCCGCCTTGACCGTTAATCGCATTGAAGTTAGCCCTTACGTATAAGGCATTTTTGGCACTTTTGCGAATCATGGTGGCTTGGGTAGGCGTAAGGCTGGCAGAATCCGTTGCGGGGCGGTTCCATTCGCCCGGCATAATCATCATAGTATCGTTGCCGGCGCGGATAGACATATTGACCTCTTGTCTTAAAAGGTCGGTAATTACAAAGCCCTTAAAGCCCCATTCGTTACGGACAAGCCCCGTAAGCAGCGCCCAGCTATGCGCGTTGCGGCGGTCGCCGATAGCGTTGACGCCCGTCATAAGCCCTGGTAGATTTCCTTCTTTAATCGCGATTTCGTATACCTTGCCGTATATCTCGCGAATCGCCTGCTCGCTTGCCCACGTTTGTATCGTATTGCGGTCGGTTTCTTGGTCGTTTAAAAGGATATGCTTGGCAATCAAATAGCAGCCCTTAGTTATGGCGCCGCGCGATTGGGCAGCACCTACTTTACCGCCTAAAAAGCCGTCCTCTGAGGGATATTCAAAGTTTCTTCCGCCAAAGGGAGAACGGTGGAAGTGAAGACCCGGCCCATAGGTTCCGCCGCGGTTGTGATCGCCTGAAAGCGCGGAGTTTCCAAAGCTAACCCCTTGTCGGTGCCACAATTCCTCGTTAAAGGTTTGGGTGGCTACGGGCGCACTGACCCATTGTATATCGGTAGAACCGCCGCGTCGGCCTAGCGGCCCGTCCGTATCGTGAACGACGGGCATATCTATCGACGCCAAACCCGCCCTATTTAAAAATGCGTTGCCTACTTGGTCCGACAGCTCACCGATAGTAAGCTGATTTAAAAATGCGTCCCATAAGGGGTCGTCGTAATCGCGGCCTTTTAAATGCCATAGCTTTATGGTGTTGGTTTGGCTGGTGCCCGGCTGCGCTGCCTGCACGGGCATATCCTCGGAATACCACGGCGAATTTAAATCGAATTCTTCGTTAATGGTATACGGCTGATGCCCTTGGCGCAGGCCGTTCATTTTTGCGGACGCGGGCGTAGGAAAGGTGCCCTCGAAATCGTCGCGCAGCATATAGCGGCGGACGCCCTTAAAGGTTGCGCCGTCGTTTACTCTGCCAGAGCCGGAAACGTCGTCGAACAGATTTGCAATCGGTGCGCCCGTAGTGGTATCCTCTGTGTAGCGGTAGCTGCTTGCCACTTGATAAACGGAGGTAAACTCTTCGGGCAGGCGCGCCGCCTCGTTGGCGTTGCGCGCGGCAATTATTTTATAGCTGCCTGCCTCTAATTCGTAGCCCTTAAAGCCGTTGTTGTTGGCGTCTGACCAGTCGTATGAGTACATATCCGAAACCTTTAATTCTATACTTACGGTTTGGGATTCGCCCGGCGCTAATAGGTCTGTTTTGGCAAAGCCGCCCAGCACAACATGGGCTTTGCTGATACCGCCCGCGTAATACGGCGTGCTGTAATAAAGCTGAACCACCTCTTTGCCGGGACGGGTACCCTCGTTGGTAACGGTTACATTAGTAGTGATAGTGCCGAATTTGTCTAGGTTTTCGCCGCCTGCGGAATTTACGCTAGATGCTAATTCCCAGTTAAAATCCGTATAGGATAGTCCGTATCCAAACGGGAACTGAACTTGTTCTTCGTACCATGTCCAGTTGTCGTTATGTCCGCCTTCGGTATATCCGCGCGTTTCGTAGTAACGGTAGCCTACATAAATGTCCTCGTCGTAGTGAACAAACGCCTCGCCCCAACGGTTGCCGCCGTTAGTGCCGTTAAGCCCTTGGTTTTGATACGTCGGGTCTTGCTTCATATCGCGCATCCAGGTGTTAACCAAACGCCCTGAGGGATTTACGGTGCCGTCTAAAATGCGCGGAATTTCATACGAGCCGTCGGTGCCTGTATAGCCTACAAACAGCGCGGCTCTAAGCCTTTGCATTTTTGCCTCTGCATCGGCAGAATTTGTAGTATAGTTGTTATCCGTAAAAAGATAGTGCGTAGGGTCGTCTAAGAAGCTAACCTCGACAGGGCCCGTAGAATTTAAAATGATAACCACGTTAGCAAAACGGTCCATTACCTCTTGAAGCATTTTAACTTCGTAAGCGTCTAGCTGCAAATAGTGGTCGTCCCAGTTGCGCGCGCTGTCTAATTTGTTTGAGTTGTCGTAGGCACTCCAGTTTTTTAAGCTGGTTTTAGGCATGTCGCTGCCCTCGCCTGCATAACGGCTGATAACAACAAACGCAGCGTCGTTATAAGAGGCAAAGCTGTCTATTTCGGTTGACCGATAGCTTGACCACGGCGTTTCCCACGTAGGAAGCCCCATGCGGTGGCTATCCATAGAGCCCCACGCCCCTTGGTTTCCCCCGTCCGTTAAAGGGTTTCCGCCAAAGCGGAAAGAACCCGACAAGGAAGTATTGTTATAAAAGCTCATAAGTGTCGGGTTAAGGGTAAACCTTGAACCGTTAAAGCTTTCGTACAGCGTTGCAGAGCGGCTGCCTTGCTCGCTAGACCCGAATGCCTTGTATAAAAAGTTGTTTCCTGAGTTTTTGCCGAACATGCTAACATTATAGTTGGGGTTAGTCATCGGCAATAATCCGTCATTTTTTAGCAGCACAAAGCCCTCGGAGGCGATTTCCCGATTAAGCGCAACTGCCGCGCTGCGCAAATCTGCATTGCTGGCAAAGTCGGACGTATAATACATATGCCCGTTTGTTGCGGATGCGGGAATAAAGCCTAACGGAATTTGAAATACTGCAAACGCCGTGCAAGCGCACATCAATACCGCCAAAATGGCGGCTGCCGCTTTTAGATGTTTTTTGGATTTGAGTCGCATAAGTTTTTCTCCTTACTATTGGTTTTGGGCAAAAACGCTTTGGCTGCTAGATGGTATACCATGCCTGGCCTCTTAAGCCGATTTCGCTGTTTAAAAACAAGGGTGATTCAGAAACTGCCTGACAGACGAAATAGAAGTTTTCAACGCCGTGGTAGGTTAAAAGCGGCTTTAACCAGTTGTGCGTGTTGCCGTCAGGCGTTGAGTAATTGCCGGGCCCTCCTGCTACTTGTACGGCAGCGGGCGCGGGATTGCCGTTTGCGTCGGTTAAATACGCGCTTCCGTCGGGATTTTTAACTAGGCGGAACGCAGGAATCGGCACGGGGTTGGTGTCGGTAACTACATAGTACATAATATAATCAACGCCCGTTACAAAGGCGGTTCCGCCAGACTGACGGTCGTAACGGATTTGACCGACCGCACCAGGGGGGTTAATGTTAATCATAGCGTTGTTGGTATTGTCGGGTGCAGGAAGCACTTGTATGTCTTCACCTACGGGTGCTACCATAAGCGTTACGTTACCCGTAACGGTGTGATAAAACGTTGCAAGCCCCGACAGCAATACGCCGCCTGAGGTGTAGCCGCCTTGCCCGTCGGGCAGTGCAGTAAACCAGCCGAAAATCTCTGCCCCTTCCTCTGTAAATGAGGGCGGAACGGTTAGCGTAAGCAGTACGCCGTACCCCGCCTCTACGGAGGTATATTGCCCGTCTATAAGCGCGCCTTCGGTTACCAACTCAACCGTAAATTTGCCCGCAGGTGCGGAGGCGTTTCTTTGATACATCCACGTGGATTTACCCGAAATAGCGCCGTCGTTAACCGTAAGCTCTATGCCGCCGTCGTAGGCAACGCCGCCTTGGGGCGCGGCTGCCTGCATAGCAAAGTAATAGGTGCCGCTGTCGGAATACTCGTAGCCTAGCGCGTGGCGCACGATACGCTCGAAGTCTGAAAACTGTGCGCCCTCTAAATAATAATTTTTCGTCTGTCCTTTAAAATTAGATTGAATGGTTTCGTCCGTTGACATAAACCAGCCCGCCTGTTGGGTGTCGGGAGGGGTTGCGGTATTTAACACCAGTTTGAAATGCCCTAGCGACACACTTGACGCCGAAGAATCGTAGATGTGTACGCGCACATGGTCTGCGCCGTCTAAAAAAATGCTAGGCATCGTCGCTACTCGGTCAAACGCTATCGCTTGTGCGTTTATGGTTTCGCGGTGAATCAAGCCGTTGGATGTGCCTGCCTGTATGGCGGGAAGCTGTATTTGGGTAGAGATTTCCTCGAAAACAGCCGTTAAGGTTTCGGCTTGCGTAACGCGGTGTACATAGGTAAAGGATGTGCTAAGTGTATCAGCACCCTGCGTCCAACGGCGGAAAGCGTTGCCGAAGCCAGGGGTGGCGTTGGGCGGGTTAATCGGCGTTACGGATACAAAATCGCCCTCGGCAACCTCTAAGGAGGAGGTTTCGGGGTTATCGCCGATATAGCCGTCCACCACGCTAAGCGTAAAATAGCGGGCGTAGCGGGCGAATATTTTTAGCGATTCTGCCAGTGTAAACGTATACTCGGGGCTTCTGGAAACCTCGGTTTCGTTTTCGTCCTCGTCTACGATATACCAGTAAAAGAAACGCTGTGAGGCATCCTCAAATTCGTCTGCCACAACGGTTACCTCACTTCCTGCGTCGAATAAATCGTAGGTTTTGCCGTTAACCGTGCCGTTTGAAACCACTAATAAAAGGATTTCGTCCAGGATTGCTTGTACGGTTGTATCTGCCGTTATAGCCAGCGTAAGCGGATTTTGCGTGGACTCGGTTGTGCCGTTAATAATCCATTTATTAAACCGCCGCGCCTGCGTTGCAGAGGCTGTAAGCGTTACGCTGTCGCCCGAATAGACGCTTGCGGAACGGACGGTGCGGTCTGTACCGATAAAGCCGTTGGTTACGGTAACGGTGTGCTGCGTGCGCGGGCCGGTAACCGCCGTAAGCGTTATGCTTTGCGTTACGTTAAAGGTATACGGATTTTGCGTGGATACCTCCTCTCCCTCACCGTCTGTCCATCGCACAAATTCCTCGCCGTCTGCAAGGGTTGCGGTTACGGTGCAGCTGGCGTTTTTGTTAAACGAACCGCCGCCCGTACCGCCTGATACCTCTACGGTAAAGGTTTCTGTTTTTCGACAGCCGACTGCCGTAAACACAACACTCAACATAAGCAGTACGGCAAAGAATATGCCTATTTTGCGTTTATTTATTTTCATTGTACACCTCGCTTTTAAATAGCGGCAACTTTTTAGCCAAGACGCCTGGCATCCCCGATAGCACTGATGTCGCTGTCGTTAAACAACGTCAGGTTTGCCGAAACAAGCCTTACCGCAAAGAAGTAATCGTTATTGCTGTTGTATCCGGGAATAAGGCCTCTGATGATGCCCCGTGCATTTGGATAGTTGCCCAAATCTCCTAGGTTTTGGCCTATCCAGCCGTTTACTTGTAACCTATTGCCATCCATTCTGAATATCGTTTGCGTAGCATTATCCATGGTTGAGAAGAACGCGCGCACCGTTTGAGTACCCGCAGCTCCGCCAGCTACCGTGCTAGGGAATTGCCCTTTGTTTTCTGTAATTTTAAAGGTGGCTACGAAATCGGTATCCTTGTCTGCGGTTTGAGAGGTATAGATAAAATACTGCACATACGCTATATTCGAATTAAACACCGTATCGGGATTAAAGAACCACGCGTCACCGTTGTTCTCGGCACTGTTCCACTGAATAAAGTTGTTTCCTGAGTTATCGGGCGTCTGCAGTTTTTCTTGCGCCACGTCATTTTCGTCTATAAATTCTGCTATGACGGTTATGTTGCGGACTGCCTCGAATGAAAATGTTAAGTTTGCCGATAAACGATTACCCTTAGTGATATCGCTGCCGCTTATGTCGGTTACCTCCCACCAGCCTGTAAAGATATAGCCAGGGTCTGCTGCGGGGGCAGTTAGGTGAACAAACGCGTTGTGGTTTGCCAAAATAGTTTCTAGTGTGTCGCCGTCGGCGTCGACTATGGTAACGGTATAAGGGCCTTGTTCGGGGCCATCGTTTTTGTTAAACTCGTGCGTGCCCAGCTCTGTAACAGCACTGTCGGTATATAAGGGATGCGCGGGGTCGGCTATAACCTGCGCCGCAAACCGATACAGCGTGCTTTCGCTGTACGTTTCGCCTACTGAGTACGCGATAAGTCTGTGTATCGCGATAAGCTCGTGGGCTTGGTTGACGTAATAGTTGGCAAAATTGCCTTGTATATTTGCCGTCCTTAAGCCGTCCATAGACTCAAACCAGCCGCTGTTGTTTGCCCGCGCTGCAAAGAAATTAAACGTACCTGCGGGATTTGAAGGGTAATCTGCCTCGTCCGCATAAATCAAGAACATGAGGTGGCTTGCGCCCTCTACCTCGACAAACGCGGATATTAGTTCGTTTCCTGGACCGCGCTGACGGTCAAACTCCCAGATGGTCGCGCTGGTTTTTCTAAACATTTGGTTGGCGTCGTTAGCGGGCGTTGCGATGGCTTGCTTTTGCACATCTTGACTAAATACTGCCTCTAAGATAATGTCGTCCGACACAATATAGTCAAGCGTTTCAAGCGCGGAAAGAAACGCAATGTGGGTGCCGTCTGCCTCAACCTCGTACCAGCCGCCGAAATCGAAGTCGGGGTCGGGCGATTCTGCCGTCAGCTTTAACAGCACACCGTAGTTGGCAGTAATTTGGGTTAAATCGCCGTTAATAAATCCGTTGCGTACTTCTACGGTAAATTCCCCTTTGGGGTCGCCCGCCTCGCGCACAAACGGGTTAACCGGTGCGCCACTTACGGAAATAGGGCTGTCTTGATACGTAACCGAATGGGTATAGCCGTTTACGGTTACCGAAACAGGGTTCTCTACCGCTATAATTTGCGCCGCAAAGTAATAGCTTTGCGTGGCGTTATAGGCAAGGCCCAGTTCGTGGCGCAGCATATCCATAAGCTTAGAAAATTCCATGAAAAATAGATTTGTTGAACCGCCGTTAACCGCTATAAACACCGTGCCGTCTGAGGTAGCTATTCTTCCGCTATTCATGGTGTTAATAATTTGACCTGTTTCTGCATTTAAAGCGTGGAAGGTTACCACTAGGTAACCTAGTGAAGGTACAATATCGGTATCAACGGTAGAATCTGTGTAGATGTGCAAACGGATTTCCTTAGTTATGTTGGGTATAAACAACGAAGGTGCGCCTGCAACGCGGTTGAATGCGGTTGCATCGGCGGTAGGGCCCTCGCGGAACATGATTCCGCTTGTACCAGACATGGCGTCTGCCGCGGCTCCGTTAACAGGCCTGTCGATTTGTTGGAATAGCTCTATAAACTGCGCCGTAACGGTTACGTTTGCTTCGGGCATTAAAAATTTGTTATCGGTAATGGTAACGCCGCCGCTTACAGTCCAACCCGTGAAACCGTGAACGGTATTGTCGTAATCGTCGGGCGAAACAGGCGGGGTTAAGGTTATTTCTGTGCCAGGGGCTGCGGTGGCATGGCTTGCCGTACCTTTGCCGTCCGTTACGGTTACGGTGTAGGTAATCACCTCGAAAACTGCCTCGATTTCTACGTTTTGCGTACCCATGACAAAATAGAATTTTTCTTCGGCAATATCCCATTCAACCGTAACGCCGCCTTGTATTACCGTCCACTCGACAAACTTTTCGCCTTGCGGAGGCGTGCCGACGGTAAGGTATACCATTTGGTTTTCAGCCGCTGTTTCCTCGCTTGCGGTGCCGCCCGTAACAGTGACGGTATAGCTATATACAAAGTTTGCGGTTAAGGAAAGGTCTTGGGTTAAAATAAATGTGCGCTCGGGGGTAACGGCAAATTCGGTATCGCCGTCGTCGTTAGTCCAGTTGGTAAATTCGGCTGTTGCGCCTTTATTATCTGCGGTGATGGTTACGCTAAGCTCTTGGTAATTTTCCCAGCCGTCACTGCCCTCCGTAAAGGTGTAAGAGATTTCGTTCTCAATATCCCCCGCAGAGAACGTGCCGTCTGTTACCGAAAGCGTAAAGCTGTATAATGCGCGGAAGTGCGCGGTAATTTCGACATCGGTATCGGATAGTACAAAGGTGTAGCCATCGGGGTTGTTTTCATTGTATTCGGTTGCGTCGCCCGTAATAATCCAGTGCGTAAATAGTTGGTTTTGGGGAATTTGCGGATATACGGTAACGGATTGACCCTCGATAAATCTAGCCGAATCGGTTTGTGTGCCGTTTATGAGGTAGCCGTCTACTACCGTTACTAAATAGGTATCGGCAACATGCGCGTACAGCGTTACATCGCCGTCTAAAATAAATTCGTAGGGGTTGTCGATGGAGGCGGTTTCGCCGTCGGCGTCGTCGTATGTCCATTTTACAAGCGCCTGATTTAAACCTAAATCCGCGTTTACGGTGATTAGCGTGCCCTCTAAGGCGGTGTATTCGGTTGTATCGGGCTCGTCTGTGTCTACCGTGCCGTTGACTACCGTAACGGTATAGTTTTCGGTAGGCGTGCGGTAATTGGCGTACAGCGCAGTGTCGGCGGTTACCGTAAAGGTGTACGGGTTTGCCGAAGAAATGTCCGCGCCGCCCGCAGCGGTGCCTGCCGTCCATTTATCAAATAAATCGCCGTCTACGGGCGGTGCGTCCGCTAAAACTATAACGGACGTGTTTTCTTCAAACTCGCCAGACGGTGCGGCCGTTTCGGGCGCAGCGTTTGCGGCGCGTACCGTACCGTTTGTTACGGTTACTGTAAATTGCTCGGGTTGGGGGTCTGGCACAGGGTTTACCGTTACGGTACATTCTGCCCATTTGGCGGTGTCGGCAACAGACGTTGCCCTTACCTTTGCCGTACCTGCGGCCTTTGCGGTAACCTTGCCCGCCGCAACCTCGACAAATGCCCCGCCCTCAGAAACCGACCAGGTTACCTGTTGGCTGGCGTCTGCCGGCAAAACGGCGGCTGTAAGCGTTTCGTCGCCGCCGACGGTTAGCGTAAGCGTAGTTTTGTTAAGCGTTACGCCTGTTACGGTTACCGTTGTATCGGCGGGGTCTGTACAGGCAAATAAGCCTACAGACGCGGTAAGCAGTACCAGTAGTACGGCTATAAATCCTACTTTCTTTTTCATTTTGTTTTCCTCCATAAAATTAAATTATTTTTTATTTATTTGTATACGGTGTTTGTATAGCGGCTCTTACGGTAGCGTATAAGCCCATGTGGATTTTTGTGAAATCGCACTGTCGGCGCGGTCTACCGTCCAAATTGATAGCTCTTCGTTGTAAACGGCGGGAAGTGATATGAGTTGAGCCGCGAAATAATATTCGGTTTGCGGTTCGTGCGCACTGCCAAGCGCAGTTTCTATAACCCTCTCAAAGGCGTTACCGCTGGGCACCCAATAATTTAAGTCGTGTCCGTGCACCTCTATACTGACGGAATCGTCCATAGTTCTAAGCCAGCCGCCGGGCGGACTATACGGAACATCCATGTACGGACGTCTGTCGCGGTTAGGAACCATCTTAAACATAGCAACGGGGATTTCGGCTTGATACGAATCGTAGATGTAGAATAAAATATAGTCGATAAACAAATGGTTATTACCCGTTGTTGCCATAAAAGAAGGATTTGTGCGGTCTAACTCGATTGCGTTAGGCCCTTGACGAATCAGACTGGGGCCGTTAGGCGTGTCTACGCTGGGCGGTGTGGGAAGCGGCGTTGAGCCTATAAATTGCGCGGTAAGCTCTAAATGCTCACCCAGCAAAAAGGTGCGGTGTTGATTTTGCGACCACATTTTTCCGTCGGGTGTTGTCCAACGTGTGAATTTTTGACCTAATACCACGCCCGCCGTAACCGTAACGCGCGTACCCGCAGCAAACGAGGCGGACGGTTTAGCCTCTGCCGCAGACTCGTCCGCGGCGCGCACCGTGCCGCCTGTTACGCTGACCGTGTAGACAAGTTCGTCTATATCGGGCACCGTGTCGGCAAAAACGGCGGTAACCACAGTATCCTTGCGGACGGTAAAGACGAAAACCGCATTGGTGGAAACGCCCTCGCCCGCTACCGTCCACATCATAAACTGCTTGCCGGGCGGGATTTGCGCCGTTACGGTAACGTTGGTGCCGTCGTAATAGTTTCCGCCGCCGCTGCCGCCCTCAACCGTTACCTTATAAATCGGCAGCTGCTCGCCGCCGCCGCCGTCGCCGCGGCACGCAGCCAACCCGAACATAACGCCGAAAAGCAATGCAGTGCAAATCAAAAAATTAACCGATTTTTTCATAAAACCTCCTCTGGGTCCGCACGGAACAAATTAAGTTTCGTGTACGATATCTTCTTTGTTATATTCCCATAAGGAATCCCACGAAAGAACAGCATCCGATTTGATTTTGATGTTGTTAACGCCAGGGCCGACAGACGGAAAGCCTGCAACGGCGTTGCCGAGTGTATTTTCTAAAATGATTAATTGAATTTCGTTTTCGCCCTCGTTTAGGTCAAACTTTTGCGAAATTTCGTGGTTGGCAAACGGCACGCGGTAGCCGATTTGTGCGGCACCCGTAACGGTAATAGGGTTGTAAGCAAGCTCTTCCCCGTTTACCACAATTTGCATAACTTCGGGGTTTAACAAAAGCGTTCCGTATTCTGAACCTAAACGTAGTGTTAGGCTGTTATCGGTAGACGCCTTATCCGCGCGTATATTAAACGTAAGCGCGGTGCCGCCCGTATTGAAGTAGCCGACAAAATGTCTGCCCTCGTTCGGTGCTACTCTTTCTATCGAATTGAGTACGTTTGCGCGCTCGCGGATGGATGCGGTATTTTCGCCCATAATCATTTGGGTTTCGGCTTTTTCGTCGGAATAGCCGCGCCCCGACAGACCCGTGAGGTCGATTCCTGCCGCCGCAAACGTGTAAACGCCCTCGCCGTCTACGGGGTCGTCATCTTCGGGCTCTTTGCATGCCGCAAAGGCGAATACGCACGCCGCTATCAACGCGGCACACAGCACCGAAACTAACAATCTTACTTTTTTCATGGTTTAAAATCTCCTTTTTTTATGTTTTTATTTGTTTTTTTATTGTGTACTAAATAACTATTCGGTATCCGTCTCGGGAAAGTCAGGTGGCGGCTCTTCCTGTAGCGGAGGTGAAACATCGGGAGTTTCGCTACTCAAAGTATCGGGTTCGGGTTCTGCGTCGTGTACCTGTATGGAGTCGATGCTTATAACCTCTGACGCTAAGCTGATTTTATGCTTTTTGTAGGTTTTTCTTATCGCAAAGAACGCCCAAACCCCAAGCGCGGCAATAAGCAGCGCGTCAACAACAATCAGCCACACCATCCATGCGGACATTCTGTATGCGTAAATAACGCCCTCGCCGTAGCCGTTCATTGCGTTAGAATTTGCCACTGTGTACAGGATGTTATGGGTTGCGTTGCGCAATGCGGTAACTTGGGTGGGCGTATCGGTAACGGACGGCCTTTTGTCTTGGGTTAGGTTTAAATCGCCGCCCGCGCGTATCATTTGGTCGGCGGGCATATGGGCATAGAGGTTATAATCCGTGATAACCATGCCCCTAAAACCCCACTCGTCTCTTAAAATTTCGGTTAAAAGCTCGTAGCTGCCGCCTGTCCAAACCGTGCCGATACGGTTAAACGCCGACATAATCGCGGTTGTATTGCCGTCCTTTACGGTAATTTCGAAAGCTCTGAAATATATTTCGCGCATCGACTGCTCGTTTGCCCAAGTTAAAAGCCCGTTTGTAGAACGGTTGGTTTCTTGGTCGTTAAGCGCGAAATGTTTAACGTAGGTGTATACACCTTTACTCATCGCGCCCCGAATAACCGCTGCTGCCATAACGCCGGAGAGAAAACCGTCCTCGGAATAGTATTCCCAGTTTCGTCCCGAAAACGGGCTGCGGTGAATATTAACCGCCGGCGCGTACCAGCCGCTGTACGGCGTTCCGTCGCCCTTTTCGTTGCCTATAATTCCTTCGTTTCCGACCATGATGCCCATAGCTTCGGCTAATTCTTTATTGTAGGTTGCGCCCACTACGCATCCGCTGGCATAAAAACCCGTGTCGTATACGCTAGGATCGCCCATAAACGTGGTAAAGCCGACAGGACCGTCGGGGTCAAGCGTTCGGGGCTTATAAATTGTATCAATCGCCATAGTGTTGTAATTGCCTGTGCCGATTAGCGTAGACATTTGCCTTACGGTTAGCTGATTTAATAAATCGTCCCAAAGTGGGTCGTCGTGTGCTTTGCCGATTAAATCATGCAGTTTAACTTTGGTGTTTCTGCCGCTTAGCGTATTTCTGCTTTGCGTGGGAGTTGTAAACGCCTCCCATTTTGCGCCCGCATCGTTTTGATTCCATTCTAACGCATTGAAAAAAGCGGTCGGCTTAGTTCTTTCTGCAACGGTAGGCGCTTCGGGCCATGTTGCAGCCCAGTCGGCACGGGATAAATAGGTGGTTATATAATCACTGACCTCATCGAAACGGTTTTCGATGGGGGTTTGGGTTGTCGGGTCATTTCCGATTTGAATTTCCGCAGCAACGTTAATCGTTAGCGTATCGTCTGCCATATTTGCATTTTTAGAAACTTTAAGCGCGTAATCGCCCGATTCGATTTTGTATCCTTTAAAGCCGTTAGTGCTTTGGGCGGCGTTGTTATAATCGTAAGAGGCAAAGTACAATACGGGAATGTCGATTTTTACCGTTTCATGCGCACCAGGGTCTAGCATCGGCGTTTTTTCGAAGCCTGCCAACACAACATGGGATTTTTCGATTCCGCCCGTCGTATACGGTGCGGTAAGATACACCTGCACCACGTCTTTGCCCGGAACCGTGCCTGTGTTGGTAACCTTAACTTCAACGGCTACACTGCCCTTTCCGTCGGAGGCTATCACCGTATCCTCTACCTCTTGACGGTTTTGTACTTCCCAGTCAAAGCTTGTGTAGCTTAAACCGTGCCCTATCGGATATACAACATGGTCGTTATACCAGTCCCAGTTGCCGTCTTTTTCGTATTCGGTAAATCCGCGTGTTTCCCAATAGCGGTAACCGACGTAAATACCCTCCTCGTATTCTACCTGGTAAAACAGTCTTGCCCTTCCGCTTGATGAATCAATGTATCGGTTTCCGTCCGTTGCGTTATTATTAGCAAAATTATGCCACGAGGGTTCGGCTTTAAAATCTCTTGCGTAGGTGTTGACGGTACGCCCTGACGGATTTACCGAGCCGTTCATAACCCGTCCCAAAGCCATTGCGCCTGTTAAGCCGGGGCTGCCCATCCACAAAGCGGCTTTAATTTTGGGCGAATATGCGTAGTGTGAAGGGTCGTCTAAAAATCCGACTTCTATCGCCTGTGAGGCATTGATAACGATAATGATTTTTTCGAAATGTGCTTCAACCTCGCGTATCAAATTAGTTTCGTTTTGGTCAAGCTGCAAATAATGGTCATCCATACTGCGTGCGCCGCTTATGGGAGTCGGATTATTGCCAAAGGTTGATTTCATGGAACGGGGTAAATCGTAGCCTTCGCCGCCGATTCTTGAAAAAACGATAACTGCCGCATCGTTAAAGCTTGTGTAGCTGTTGCGAACGGCAGAACTATAAGACGCTATCGGCGTTTCTCCGATTGCAAACCCCGCAGGAATCTGCCCCATGTCCGGGCTGCGCGGCCTGCCGTTACCCGAAGCACTGTTGTTAGTATAAAAATTTCTCAACGTAGAGTTGACGTTATACCCCGCCTCGGTTAGGCTTTCGTGTATCGTGGCCGCGCCGTCGGTGCTGCTTTCACCCGAACCAGAGCCGCCGTAAACTAGGTTGACGCTGTTTTTGCCGAATACGCTGATAGAGGGTCTGCCGAAACCGCCGCTTTCTTGCGTTGGTATCGGCAATGCGTTATCCTCGTTTTTAAGCAGAACGATACCCTCTTCTACCAGTAATTCGTTAAACAAATTGGCTGCGGCGAAAGTTTCTGCCTTGTTTTCGTAATCTGCGGCGTAGTATGTATATTGTAACGGGTCGCCGCTTTTTAAAACCCTGCGGGGACCGCCCCACATCGAATCCAGCGTGTTGCGCAAAAACAATACCTGTGTACCTACTAAGCTTATGGTAAGCATAAGCACCAAAAATATGCTGGTAACAATAAGCAAAATCTTTGTATGAAGCTTTTTCCACAAAATCTTGAACGCGGCGCGAAACCTCGACGCTTTTTTTGCCGAAACAGTTTCTAACTCTTGTTTTTGCGAAGAACTCATCTCTATCTCCTTAAACTGATACTAGTATTCCCGAATAGTATAAAATAGTTGCAGGTATATTTCAATACACACAACGTAATTTAGTGTTTTTAAAACGTAAATTTATATTAAGGGAGTTATTCTGCTTCGTTTATTGAAAAAAGAATGTTCAGATTAAATATGTCGTCATCTATAAAAACCGACATATCGCCGCCGTATTTTTCTACGATATATTGCATGCTTTTAAAGCCCCAGCCGTGAAACGCTTTGTTTTTTTTGGTGGTTACGGGAATGTCGTTAGAAAAGGTTAATTTCCCTGTAAAATAATTATCCATATGAATCGAAATAAACTTGCCCGTGCTTTTAACAACGATGCCTATTACCCTTTTATCTGGGTCGCTTATTTTTTGCACGGATTCTATCGCGTTTTCGACGGCGTTTCCAAACAGCGAATATATATCTGCGTCCGTCATAAAGCTTAGCTTGCTGCCGTCTGCTACGCAGGAAAGCTTGATGTTGTTTTGCAGACAAAACAAGCTTTTTTCGGCAAGCAGAATATCCAGTGTTTCGTTTCCGGTTTGAACGGACGTGTCATAAATATTTATGGCGTCTTCTATCTCGCTGAGCGCCTCCTTATCTAAGGAACTCTTTTCGCCTATCTGACGTATAAAATGCTTTAAATCGTGGCACTTCATATTGATTAGATTTATGTTTTTCTTTGACACTTGGTATTGCTCTTGCTCTTTAGCCCAAAGCTGGCGCATGATAACGATTTCGTCCTTTAATTTTTGTCTGTTTAAAAACCCGAACTGCAAAAGCAATACAAATAAACAGCACAGTATGCTGTATAGGAGAATGATGACTACATACAGCGTGTCGTAATGCTGCATAGCGTAATAGGTTATAACCGCGTTAAGCACTACAACCGTAAGTATTATGCCGCCTGAAAGCACCGTTAAACGGAAGTTATCTATTTTTAAGCTTTCTTTTTTGCTTATGGTGCTTGCGAAAAAAACGTATGCCAGCCAAAAAACAAGAGCGTAGGACACACAATAAACGAAAATTCCCCACGGATTTACCATATACGATATGATGCTGATTTCGCTTCCGTATTGGCCGAATGAGCCCATAGCACTGATGTTAAACGTAATAAGCAGCAGGCTTTCTGCCGCATAAGCGAAATGCTTTACGGTATACGCCGCAATCGCGCAAAAAATTAAATTTTTCCACGACTCGTTGTAGCAAAGTTTAAGCATGGGCAGCGTAACCGCAAACAAGGCTAAAAACATAATAGAACTGTATACCGCGCTGTAATTGAATATGGGGTAAAAAAACGCCGCCGCAAGGCAAACGCCTATGGCACCGAAAGCGCGCAGGGCAAAGTGTTTTTTCTTGCGCAATTTATGGGTAAAAAGAATCTCCGCCAAAATAAGCTCGAACATGAAAAGAATTTTATACCAAAATAACGGAGAAAGAAAATTAAACATTTTTTTATCTCCCACCGCCGTGATAATCGTTTAGGGCTTTCATAAACTCTTTCTTTTTAGGGGTGCTGATTTTAAGCCGATGCTTTCCTACAACCGCCACATTTTCTTTTACCTCCGCCACGTGGCGCAGATTGACTAAATAACAGCTGTTGCAGCGCACAAAATCGGAGTCGGATATAAGGCTTTCTACCTCTTTAAGGGTGCCGTACTTTTTGTAGGCCTTATCGCGGGTGTGAAATACTACATCGTGGTTCATTACCTCGACAAACAAAATATGCGACAGCTTTAAGCAAATGTGTCCGTTTGGCGCAACAAAGCTTATAGAACGCTCATGCCGCACGTTAAGCTGTCCTATCGCCCGCTTTAATTTAAGCGCGAAATCGTAATAGGAAACAGGTTTGACAATATAGTAAAAGGCTTGTACCTCGTATCCCTTTACGGCGTATTGCGCCATATTTGTAATAAAAACCAGCGTTACCACCGTGTCTATTTCGCGAAGTTTAAAGGCGGCGTCTAATCCGTTAAGCATCGGCATTTCTATATCCATAAAGACTAGGTCGAAAACGGGCTTGTAGTTGGTTAAAAAGCTGACGGCGTTTTGGTATTTGGTAACTTGAAATTCCACACAAGTTTCCTTTTCGTAGCGTTTTAAAAAAACTTCAAGCTGCTGTGCAGCCGCATCGTTGTCTTCTACAATGGCTATACGAAACATCACCGCCTCCTTTTGTAACTACTTAGGTTAATAAGATTTTCTTTATTCTTTTGCATAAAAGAATAAAACAGGGGTACCCCTGTTTGGAGTGTCTTAATATAAATTTAACATAACCTTAAAAAATTGTCAATAGTTATTTTTGCAAGGGTTATAAGCGGCACATACTATCAATTATAGACGCCGCTTTACCATATCCCCACCTTTTTAAGCAGTAATTTTAATTCGGATATAATTGCTTCAAAAGTAATATCTTTTGCATAGGCGAATTGTTTCGCGTAATTAAGCCAAGAGTGCTTAATTGAATCATCGGTTTCTATCAATTCAAGGTTTTTTGCAACATTATCAAAAATATACTCTGTTTTTCTTGTTTTTGCCGTATTTTTAAGAGCAGCTAACAGCGTTTCAAAATTGACCGAATCCGAATACATTTTAGAAAGCGTATAGCAATCATAAAAATCTTTCATGCGCGTATTGGCTACGCTTCGGGCAAGCGTACACTCTAATTTTTCGGCTAATATCGTTTCTATCGGATAAGCGGTAACGCCTATATTGCGATTTTCTAAAAGAAGTTTATACTTATAAACAATTTCTTTGGGAGTTATTGTGTCCCCTGCGGTAATATCAACTTGAATCATATTCCGTGTTTTGTCAAACACGACTTCTATCTTCGCCTTGAAACCCGTGTAGTCAAATTCTTCTCTAATAGGCAAAATCTCGACCAGCGTAAATTGTGTCGCATCGTCAATAGGTGTTGCAATAATTTCTTCTAAAATGTTTTTAATAGATGCTTCATTGAGCGGAAGGCTTTTTAGCGTAATATCCATATCCCTTGTCATTCGCGCATCAACACCCACAATAGCGGAAATCAGTATGCCGCCCTTTAAGACAAAGTTCTTTTTGTATTTGCTAAGCGAAATCCGCTCTAAAAATCGTTCCATAAAAAATCTCGTCAATAAAATTTGCGGATTAAGATTAGATTTTTTCGCCTTATTATTGATTAAGTCTTTTAATTGTTTGGACGTATTCATAACAGCACCTCAATTCTTTTTTTTAGTTCGTCATACACGCCGAGCACTTTTGCATATTCAAACAATTTAACTAAATTTTTAAAGGGCGGTTGCAAATAGTTCTTTAACGCTTCCACCTGCACAAATTTGTCGCCCGTGTACTTAGGGCTGAACAAATCGCAAATCGTTCTCTCAGCGTCGTGAAGCTTTACGGTATTTCCGAATGTTGTTTCGGCTTCGATTAGACCCAAGCCGTAAATCCCGGCTCTTTCCCTAACAATATTATGAAATTGAGATAATTTTGGGTTGTTGTAGCTTAACGGCGCAGAAAGAAAAAAGACATCGGAATCTCTTGTAGTTAAGCCCAGTAAAAAAGCGGAAGTATTAGCCGAAAAAATAAGCCTGCTATTTTTTAGCTGAAAGATATACAGCTTGTCCGCTATTTCATTGCTTAAAATATAAATACCATATGCGGCTTTTTCGATAACCTCATCGTTAATCGCATAACGCAAATAATCACGACCGATTCCGGCTGCGCCCAAATCCTTTGTGCGGATAACTCCGTTTTTCGCTAAGGCAAGAAGCCTTGAATAATCTTTCATACCATAATTGTACTGCATTGTGGTACAACTGTCAAATGATTTTATGCGAATTTTAAGTTATTTTAAAAACATTTTCTTTTTTTACCTTTCGGCTTTTTTGGGGTGCCAGAGGGTGCAAGCCCCTGTTGACAGGGGCAAGGACGAGATTTTTAGCGTGTACGGGATTGCAAATTGTGGGGATTTTAACGTAAACTTGCTTGCAAGGTTATAGGGGTTTTCCACGCTTTTTATTACTATGTTATTGAGCCCTCTGAGTTTTTTGGGGTAACCCCTCATACACCATGGCCCCTCAAAGAGGGGAATTTTTTAGCGGTTTTTATTTTAAAATTCTTAGCCGACATTTTCCATTTTCCATTTTCCATTCTCCATTAACAATAACGCCGCGCCGCGCTTTATTGGCCCCAGTGTATGGTGGCGGCGGTGCCTGCGTTCCAGTCAATATGCCAACCGTCGGGAGGGCTTAAATGGCCTTGCACATAAATGTCGGTGAGGTTTGGACAGTACCCAAACACCAGAAATCCGATAGTAGTTACCGAATTGGGAATTTCGATAGAGGTTAAATCTGCGCAAGCAAAAAACGCCCGTTCCCCGATTTCCGTTAGTTTACTACCGCTTTCAAATATTATGTTAGTTAAGCCTATGCAACTCATAAACGCCCATTCCCCGATAGTGGTTGCCGAATTGGGGATGGTGATAGAGGTTAAACCTATGCAATTCGTAAACGCTCTATACCCGATAGTCGTTAGTTTACTACCGCTTTCAAATAGTACGTTGGTTAAGCCTATGCAACCCTCAAACGCATTATCTCCGATACTCGTTACCGAATTGGAGATAACGTAAACACCTGTTTTTCCAGCGGGATACTTAAGAATAATTGACTTGTCCTTATTAAACAAAACGCCGTCTTGACTTGCATAATTTAGATTAAGCGGGTCTACTGTGATGTCCGTTAAACCTGTGCAATCGTTAAACGCAGTACTCCAGATTCTCATTACCGAATTGGGGATAGTTATAGAGATTAAGCCTCTGCAACCCCAAAACGCATAATCCCTGATAAATGTTAGTTGACTACCACTTTCAAATATTACGTTGGTTAAGCCTGTGCAACCCGCAAACGCACTTTCCCCGATACTCGTTACCGAATTGGGTATAACAATAGAAGTTAAGCCTGTATACGCAAACGCATGCCGCCCGATTTGCCTTACCGAATCGGGTATCTTAATACTAGTTAAGCCTGTGCAATTATGAAACGCACCATTTTCGATATTGCTGCCGCCTGTGATAATTACCGTTTGAAGTGAGGGCGGTATGAAAAGATATTGACCAAGATAGTCCGTTGCGCCGAAAATCCACCCGAAATGCGGATGATTGTTTTGGGCTGCGGAACGGATGTTTCCTACAAAAGGAATAGTAATAGAGGTTAAGCTTGTGCAACCCGCAAACGCACCGTTCCCGATAGAGGTTATCGAATTGGGAATGATAACCTCTGTAACCGTTTGGTTGTTTTTAAAAGCGTCCTCCGCTATGGCGGTAATATTGTATCCTAATATTCGGTTAGGAATCGTTAGCTTAGTTAAGGTTGCACCGTACTCGGTTAGGCCTGTAACGGTGTTTTCGTTAGCGGTAAAGATTGTGTTGGGAATATTGTCGATATTGGGGTTGTCTTCAATGCCGTTGTTGGGGTTGTCTGCATCGTTAAAGCACGCGGCAAAGGCTAGCATAAGTATGCCGATTAATAGTAATGCCGCAGCAATTCTGCTTAATTTTCTCATCGGGGTTCTCCTTAGTGATTAGTGTGCGGGGTTTGTTTAGATAAGTTAAGTATAGTATATACCTCTGCTGTCGTCAAGTGATTAAAGGGGAAATTTAAGTTGCCCATTTTTCGGTTTCTTTGTAGATTTCGTTTTTTAGTTTGGTTAGGGATTCGCCGTACAGCTTGCGCATTTCGGGCGGCTCGTCCACCGTAAAGCTTTTTTGCAAGGTCATGGGTTTATCGGAGTACACATAAATAACATCGCCTGTAAGCAGTGCCTCGTCTATGCTGTGCGTAACAAATAATACGGTGCGTTTGTCGGCGTTATACAAGCTTAAAAACGATTTAATTAAGCTTTCGCGGCGGGTTTTATCTAACGCCTTAAAGGGCTCGTCCATTAGTAAAATGTCGGAGGGATATGCGAATGCGCGGATAAGGGCAAGCCGTTGGCGCATGCCGCCGCTTAGCTCGTGCGGGTATAAATCCTTTGCGCTTTCTAAGCCTGTAAGCTGCAAAAACTGTGCGATTACCGCGTGCAGGCGCGCTTTATCTTTATACGCGCTTTTTAAAACCAGTTCTAAGTTTTGGCGCGCCGTTTTTTGCGGAATGAGTAAGTCCTCTTGAAACACATACGATACGTTTTGCGGCTTTGAAATTTCTCCGCTGTCTTGCAAAAGCGTGCCGCTTAAAAGGTTAAGCAGCGTAGTTTTGCCGCAGCCCGACGGCCCTAGAATGCAGTGGATTTTATGGCTTTGAAAATCGGCGGAAAAATCCTGTAAAACTACGGTGTCGCCGAAGGCTAAATTAACCTTGCGGAAGGTTATCATACGGGCGTATCCTCCTTATCGTCTTGCGCGGGCTGAGGGGCGGATTTAGCGCGCCGTTTAAATATTTTTGCAAACGCTTTTTTTACCAGTTTTAAATCGGGATATTTATACGGCATACACAGGCGGCGCACGATGCGCAGAATGCCCTCGCATACTAAGCTTAAAAAAACCGCTATCACCAGCCACGCAAACGCTACGCCCCACTCTAAGCCTGCGTTTGCGTTGCTAATTAAATAGCCTATCGACAGTGTGGGCAGCCCCAGTACTTCGGCGGAAATGACTACCTTGATGTTCAGCCCGAAGCCTGCTATCAGCGAAGAAAATACATACGGCAGCATGGCGGGTATATAGATGCCCGAAATTTGTCTTGCTTTGGGCATTTTAAAAACCTTTGCCATGTTTATCAGCTTAGGGTCTACCTCCGAAAATGCGGTGTGCATATGTTCATAACACAGCGGAAACACCACCAAAAACGAAACGACGGCGGGTAAAAGGCTGCTGCCTACCGTAAGCAGTAAGATTAGCACCAGCGCGACGGTGGGCACAGCGCGGCATATGGCGATAAAGGGGTTTAGTATTTTGCCGACAAATTTTTTATGGTGCGCCAGCAGTGCAAACACGGCGGCGGCGGCAAACGAAACTAAAAAGCTTAATAAAGACCTTAGCAGCGTACTGAAAATAGCTTTAAAAAAATCGGGCTTTTGCATTTGCTCGGCGGCGATTTGCAGGGTTTTAGGCGGCGAAGGAATAATGCCTGTTTGCTTAAAAGTGGTTTCGGCTAATATCCACCACACCGCTATCAGTATGCAAACTCCTAGCAGTGTAAACAAAAAATCATATTTACTTTTTTTCTTACGCAGTTTCATAATAATTATTTACAACTTACAACTGACAGCATAATTATTTACAACTTACAACTGACAACTGACAAATTTCGGCTAAAATAATTTATATAAAAAATAGCAATAATTCGTCAGTTGTCAGTTGTAAGTTGTCAGTTGTATTTCGTGATTTTCAATACAATTGTCAGTTGTCATTGTAATAAAAGTTTTCGGCGGGCATTTTTCCGCCTACTAAATTGGGGGCGTTATCGTAGATGATTTGTAAATACGCCTGTACGGCGGGCTTGGCTTGGGCTGCGCGGGTGAAATCTAAGGGTATGCGCCCCGCGTTTACGGCGGCTTCTACTAGCGTGCCGTTAGGAATCGCGGACGATTTAAGCGCGGATACGGCTAAATCGCCTGCGGATTTCGGGTTATGCTTGGCATATAAAGTAGAAAGCTCTGCCAGTGCGATAAATTTATCTACCAGTGCGGCATCGTTTTTAAGCAGCCTTTCGTGAAAAATTAAAGCCGCTTGCGGATAGTTTTGCCCGTCTGTATGCTTTGCCCATTCGGTTTGCAGGCTAATCTTAGCCGTAAACTGCCCGTGCGGAAGCGATGCGGTTGCGCCCGCGATTGCCGTTACGACAGGCTCTGCTAATAGTCCGAACTTAACGGTTCTGCCGCCTATCGAACCCGCAATAATGGCGTTGCGCACGTCGCTAGGCTCGGACAAATAGACTATATGCACGGTGTCGGCAGGAACGGTATAGTTAGCGGGTTGGTTTTCGGTGAATTTGATGCCGCTTTTTTCTAATACCGTGCGCAAGGTTATACCAGGCGTTCCGCTGCGGGCGTAGGCAAAAACGGTTTCGCCTTTAAGCTCGTCCGGCGAAGAAATGCTTTGGTTAGAAACTATGTGCATAATGCCCCAAATAGCAACCCCTGCCAAACGGTAGCCGCTTGAGTTTGCGTGCATCAGCGCGGCTATATTAGTCGGCGCGATAGCAAAATCGGGCTCTTGTTTTAGCAAGGAGGCAATTAAGGCATCCGAACCTAATACGGGCGGGTTGTAGCGTATAGCGTAGCCGTCCTCTACGGCAAAGCCGTCCGACGCCATTTTAGCTATGGTTAAAAGCGGCGCGCCGTCTACCGCCAGCACGTTGATTTCGATGGAATCTCCCCGTCGGTTTGCGCCGCCCGAACAGGCGGCAAATAATCCTGCTGCTAAGATACAGCACAGTGCAATCGTTACAAATTTTTTCATGACAGTACCTCCCCGCAACTAGTGTGTGCGTAAGGATAGTATATCATAAATGCAAAAATTTGTCAAGGGGGGAATTTTTTAGGGGGGTGTGTTTTTTGTTTTATTGTCCCCAGTGTACGGCGGCGGAGGAACCGTTCCACGCACTACTCCACTCACTGGGGCGGCTTATATGACCTTGAATGTAAATGTCGGTAAGAGATGTGCAACCCGAAAACGCATACATGTCGATATGCGTTACCGTACTGGGAATTACGATAGTGGTTAAGCCTGCGCAACCCGAAAACGCATTCTGCCCGATTTCCGTTAGTTTACTACCGCTTTCAAATATTACGTTGGTTAAGCCTGTGCAACCCCTAAACGCACCCTGCCCGATTTCCGTTACCGAATTGGGGATAGTGATAGAAGTTAAGCCTGTGCAATTCCAAAACGCCAATCCCCCGATACTCGTTACCAAATTGGGGATTTCGATAGAGGTTATACCTGTGCAACCCCTAAACGCACCATACCCGATTTCCATTACCGAATTGGGTATGGTAATAGAGGTTAAGCCTGTGCAATCCCCAAAAGCATAGTGTCCGATACTTGTTAGTTTACTACCGCTTTCAAATATTACGTTGGTTAAGCCTGTGCAACCCGAAAACGCACCATACCCGATTTCCATTACCGAATTGGGGATTTCGATAGAGGTTATACCTGTGCAATCCCCAAAAGCAAAGTGCCCGATACTCCATAGTTTACTACCGCTTTCAAATATTACGTTGGTTAAGCCTGTACAATCTTGAAACGCATAGTACCCGATACTCCTTACCGAATTGGGTATGGTAATAGCTTCTAGGCCTGTGCAACCATAAAACGCCATATTCCCGATACTCGTTACTGAATTAGGAATGTTCACCTCTTGCACTGTTTGGTTGACTCTAAAAGCGTAATTCGCTATGGACGTAATATTATTTGATGAAATCTGCGCAGGAATTACAAGGTTAGTTAAGGTAGTGCCTAAGTTAGTTAAGCCTGTAATGGAATTGCCGCTGTAAGTAAATACTTCTTCGTCTAGCGGTGTAGTTACTATTGTATCGGATATCGGCGCGCTTGCATTGTGGGTAGATGTTTCTTTAAGCCTTGCGTAAAAGGTGTAAGAAGTGTCGGCAAGTAGGTTTGTAAAGCTAGGTGAATCCTGCCATGTAGAATTGTTGCGTGAATATTCGTAAGCCGAACCTAAATCGGTAAGGGCAATTTGCGTTACGCTGTCTTGCAATACTGCGGTTAGTTGTACGTTATTAGGAATAGTTTGGTCGGCTTTATTAACCGTAAGGCTGATAGTGCCTGTTAGGTTTGTCCATGTAAAATTAAGTGTGTCTTGCGGGGTGAAAGTCCACGCGTAATTGTGTGTGCCTGCCTGTAAGGTTTGCCCTGCGTTTAGTGTAATGGTGCCGCCTACGGTTGTAGTAATTATTGCAGGTAAGGGGTCGCCGTAGGTAAGTGCTGCGTCTGAGTAGACGGGTTGCGCAACGGATACGTCGGCTTTATTAACCGTAAGGGTAAATGTATGCTCGGCGGTTTGATTGGATTGTAAGGCAGAAGCTATCAAAGTAAATGTATATGTGTCTGCGTTTGCCGTAACCGTGCCGCTGATTTGCCCTGTTGAGGAGTTAAGCGTAAGCCCTGCGGGTAAGGTACTGCCCTGTTTTACTGCGTAGGTAACGGTATCGCTGCCTGCGGTTGCGCCGTCTGCGTTGGCGGCATACGGCGTTTGAAAGGTGGCGTTTGCAAGCGTGCCAGGGTTGTAGGTTAGGGTGGTAGGGTTAGGCTTGGGGTTGTCGGAGTTGTCGGGGTTGTTGCACGCGGTAAAGGCTAGCGCAAATAGGCTTACGAATAGTAAAGCGGCTGCGATTTTAACAAATTTTCTCATCGGGGCCCTCCTTAGTGTTTAGTGTGCGGTGTTTGTTTAGTTAAGTATAGTATATCCCCTCTCCTGCCGTCAAGTGTTTAAAGGGGGGATTTTATTTGTGGGTTTTTTGCATCCCTTTTGCATCCTATTTGCATCCTTTTTTTTGTTGGATTTTATGTAAGTGTGTGGGTAGGGATTTTTAAAATAATGCCCTATATTACTATTATACCATGCTTGTCAAGCCCCCCTTGCTTTTCTTTCCACCCCGTCAGGCTTGCGCCTGCCACCCCTCAAGAGGGGAATTTTTTAATGGTTTTTATTTTTAATTCTTTGCCGACATTTTCCATTTTCCATTCTCCATTATCCATTATCCATTTTCCATTATCCATTACTTAAAGTTACTCGCAGCGGGCGCCTAGTGTGTCTATGATTTTGCCGTTTTGGAAAAGGTGGACTAGTTCGCAGCGGTTTTCGCAGCGTGTACATTCTTCGGCGCGCGTAATAAATCGGGCAGAGGGCAGAATAAATGTATAGCGGCTGTTGTGCGGTGCGGCTTTTGCTAAAATTGCCGCGCCTAACGCGCCGAATATGCGTGCCTTTTTGTGCGTTAGAACCGCCTCTCCCGTAAGCCGCGCAAACGCTTGAACTACGCCCGCGTTTTGCGAAACGCCGCCCGAAAACACTATCGGAGGCGTAATTTTTTTGCCCTTTGCCAAATTGTTTAAAAAGTTGCCTGCTACGGCGTTGCACAGCCCTGCCGCTATATCCTCTTTTTTTGCACCTGTTTGAATTTTATGCACTAAGTCCGATTCGGCAAATACCGTGCAGCGGGCAGCAATCCGCGCGGGCGTTTCGCTTTTTAACGCTAACGCGCCGAAGGATTCTAAGCGCGTGCCCAGCCTTGCGGCTTGCCCCGATAAAAACGCGCCTGTTCCTGCGGCGCACAGGGTGTTCATGGCGTAGTCGGATACGATGCCGTTTTCGATTAAAATGATTTTAGAATCTTGTCCGCCGATTTCAAAAATTGTGCGCACATCGGGAAACAGCGACAGCGCACCCGCCGCGTGCGCGGTAATTTCGTTTTTTACCGCTGCGGCTTTTAGCATTGCGCCCGCTAAACGCCTTGCCGAACCCGTTGTGCCTACTGCGGCAATGCGGTATTTATCTTTAAGCGCGTCGGTTAAGCCGTTTAATACCGTGCGCACCGCGCCTACGGGGTCGCCTTGCGTAAAAATATAGTTTTCGAACAATAGGTTGTTGTGTGCGTCGATTACCGCCGCTTTTGCCGATACCGAACCGATATCTACGCCTAAATATACCAAATTCACAGTATGCCCCCTTGTTTTTTCATTTTTAGCATATCTATAAAAGCCTCTACGCGGGTTTTCATGCCTAAGCTTGCCGCGTCTTGCGTATCAAACGATAAATACAATACGGGAATGCGGGTATCGCGTGAGAGGCTGTTTAGTGCGGGAACGGCATTTACCTCCGGCGCGCACGCAAACGGCTTTACATGAATTACGCCGTCGTAGCCGCCTTGCGCCAGTGCCGCGCAAGCTGCCACGCTTAGCGTTCCTTCTGCGCCGACAGGATATTTAAGGTACGGCGCGGCGTCTTGCAGCACCTTACGCGCCAGCTTCTTTTTTTGCGTTAATAGATAGGTGGCGTTTACAAAGCGCGTTACAACGGCGCGGTGTTTATATAGCTCGCGCTCTAAAAAGCGGTTGGCAAACGGCTCCATAACGTCGAATAATTCGCCTATTATGCCGATTTTAAGCGCGTTGTGCGGTACGGAGGTTTGGACGGAATTAAAAGTGCGTCTAAATTGCGCCGCCAGTTTATTTATGCCGCGCAAAGTGCGGACGTGCAGCAACGCGTTTTTAAAACTGCGCAAAAGGCTTTCGTGCGTGTTTTTATCCGACGTGAACGCCGCGCTTTCACGCGCGTAAAATTCTAACTCGTCTATCAGGCGGATAGATTTAATGGCTATCAGCAAGGCGTGGATAATGCGCGGATAGCTTAGCTTTGCGCCTGCTTCTAAGGCGGCGGCGCGCAGCTTTTTAAGGCTTAATCCGTCCGAACCGAACAGCTTAATCATGCGGAAGTTATAGCCTAAATCGCGCAAAATCTGCTCTTGCAAATCGGCGTAAAACCCAAAACGGCAGCCTCCGCCCGCTTGAAAAAGTACGTCTGCGCCTTGCTGCAAGGCTTCTATAAAATTGCCTACATTGTATTTAAAGGGTGCACATACAAAGTCGGGGCTGTGCCGTGCGCCTACGTGCAGCGTGCGCGGCGAAATAGCGGGCGGCGGCAGTACGCGCGCGGCAGGAAACAGCGTTTGCAGCAGCGTGGTTATCGGGATATGATAGGAGGCAAGGTGCGGAAAGGATATAGTCATTTTGCTAATCTCCTTGCGTGCAGAATATCCATAAAGCTTTCTAAGCGCGTAGAAAGACCCGTATCGCCTTGCGCCTCGTCTACTACGATATGGCAAGAGGGTACGCCTTTAAGACGCCGCAGGGCGAATTCGTGCGCTAAGGCGTCCACGCCGCACGGAAAGGCTGTAACGTATACCATGCCGTCTAGGTGCGGCTTATACGCCGCCGCCGCGCCGAAAAGTTCTTTGTTAAACGTCCAGTATAGGTTCGGTGCGTTAAACGCGGCGGTTTGGGCGGTAAGCGTGCTTGAAAGCTTATCGGCTTTTAGTACGCACGCGCCCAGCCGTTCTAAGCCGCGCGCTACCGCCGCGCCCGCACAGCGGTCGGATAACACGTAGCTATGCCCTATCAGTAAAATTTTAGGCGCGGATGAGGCAAGCTTTTTTAGCTGTGCCGCGTATTCTTTTTGCTGAACGTGCCGCGCAAAATCCGCCGCGCCGCGATACGCGCAAACGCTTTGGTGCGCAGAATGCGCCAGCGTTTTTCCTAGCTGAATAAAGGCGCGGACTTCGCTTTTTCCTTTTTCGGCGTCGATATTATAATCTAAGACGGGCGCGAACGGAAACGTATTGCGCACCACGTCGCACAGCGCGTTAAGCTTAACACAAACCTTTTCGTTTATGCCGAAATTATCTATGCGCGGAATTAGTATATAATCGCATTTGCCGATTAAATACTGTACATGGCCCAAAAAAATTTTTCCCGGCAGGCAGGATTCGTCTACCGAATACCAGATGCCTTGCGCCAGTATTTGCGGGTTGGTTTCGGGGCTGACTACAACCTCGTGCCCCAGTCGGCAGAAAAAATCTGTCCAAAGGTGTTGATAGCGATAATATAACAGCGCGCGCGGCAATCCGATTTTCATAGGACTAACGATTATTGCCAAATTGTTTTATTGTAAACTTAAAAAAATAGTAAGTGCGGCTTTATTCGTCAGACACTTTTTTCTAAGCCGTATTTTTGCTTTGCCCGTTCTAGAATTTTTAAAAACGGTTTGCCGAATACGGCGATAAAAATTACCGTTGCGCCTGCTAGAACCGCGTTTAGCGGCAAGCCTAAAAGCAGCGCGCCCCCTGCGGCGGCGGGGCTTAAACGGTTAAACGCTAAAATAAACCACGTATCCATAATTATGCCGAATAAAAAGCCTGCTATTAAGCCCCACACAGCCAGCACGGGAACCTTGCGCCCGAATTTTGTTTTTCCTAAAAAGCCGCTGATAAACCCTACTAGCCCTAGCGCGAACATCTGCCACGGCGTCCACGGGCCGTGCCCGAACAACAAATTAGAACACAGCATAGAAAGGCTGCCCGTTAAAAAGCCTGCGCCCGCGCCGAATGCCGCGCCCGTTAGCACAATCACCGCTACTATCGGCTTAAAACCGGGAACAACGTAAAACGCGGCGCGTCCTGCTACGGCGATTGCCGTCATAACGGCGACAGGTACTAGCGCGTCGGCGGAAAGCTTGCGGTTTTCTAATAATAAGAAAAACGGAATTAGCGCAAGCGCGACAATCACCGTTGCGTACACGGCGGCAAGCTCCGCGCCGAAAAAGTACGCGCATATCAACAGCATAGGAATTACGGCGAATATGACGGTACATGAAATTGTGATGCGTGCGGTTTTTATAAAACTTCTCCTTTTTTAAACAGGTTTATTTTGCAGAAAGGGAGTTGCGTGTCAGACGGTGAATTCTTTTCTGCGTAGTTTGGCGGCTAATTCTTCTACGCTTAATACCTCGTTAAAGCCCGCTGCCCTTGCGATGCGGTTTATTGCGGGCGTGTAAAAATAATTGCCTGCGAAAAACTCTTTTGCTGCTAGCGGCGCGGAAAGCTCTCCGTTAAAGCAAATGCAGCATTTATCCGCGTTTAGGGCAGCAAATTCGATGTCATGCGTGGCAAGTATAAGCGTTTTTCCTGCGTCTTTAAGCTGTTTCAGCACCGCGCCGAAAACTTGTTTATACCGCGAATCCAGGCCTTTAAGCGGCTCGTCCAACAAGTAAATTTGCGCATTGCATAATAAAACCTTAGCAAAGGCCAGTTTTTGACGCTCGCCGCCCGACAAATCCAACGGGTGCATAGGCAGTAAATCGGAGATTTCTAAAAGCTGTGCAATGCGTTGCGTCTCGCTTGTATCGCCGCCCATTTCTTCTAGCTCTAAGCGCGCCGTTTCCCGCGTGAAAAGCGTTTCGGGGTTTTGCGGCAGGCCTGCCAAAATGCCCTTATACAAACTGCCGCCTTTGTATGCTTTTATGTTTTTTTCCAGAATTTCAATCTTGCCGATATGCGGACAGTTTACGCCGCCCATAACGCCCAGAGCGGTAGATTTTCCGCTGCCGTTTCCGCCTAAAATGCACGTGATTTCACCGGGATATACTGTAAAATCCGCGCCGTTTAAAATATCTAAGCCCTTACTTTCGTAGCGGAAATATACGTTTTTTAACCGAACGGAGGGTTTTTGCGGCGGAGTTGTTGCGGGCTTAGGGGGGATTGCCGAGTGAATTTCCGCGCCGCTTTTAACAAAGGCTTGTACAAAGGCTCTGCCCTCGCGCACCGACAGCGGGCATTCTCCTTTTCCGCCTACTGCGCCGAACAGCCGCGCGGCTGCGGGAAACGCGGGATACATTTTATTAAGCTGCGGTTCGCGCATTAATTCGGCCGCTAATTCGCGCGGCGTACCCAGCGCGGCGATTTGACCCTTATCTAACAGCACTACTTGGTCGGCGTGCGCAAAAATTTGCTCTAAGCGGTGTTCGCATAGGATTACCGTTACGCCTAATTCGCGGTTGATACGCAAAAGCGCGGCGATAAAATCTGCCGATGCTACGGGGTCTAGCTGTGCGGTGGGCTCGTCTAATATAAGTACTTCGGGGCGCAAGGCAAGCGCGGCCGCTAAATTAACCAGTTGCTTTTGTCCGCCCGAAAGCGAATCTATTGCTTTATGCAGATAGCTTTCCATGCCGAAAAAGCCGACGGTTTCGGCAACGCGGCGATGCGCCTCCGCTGCGGAAAAGCCTAGATTTTCTAATCCAAAAAACAATTCGGAAAATACGTTGTCGGTAACGATTTGGTTGTCGGGGTTTTGCATGACCAGACCGAATTTTTGCGCCGCCTTTAAAGGCTCTAACTGAACAATTTCTGTATCGCCGTACCTAAGCGTGCCTGTGCGCTTGCCGTGCGGCGTTAGTTCTTTAACAAAATGGCGCAGCAGCGTAGATTTTCCTGAACCTGTTGCGCCGCAAAGCAAGGTAAGCGTGCCTTCGGCTGCGGTAAAGGAGATGTTGTGCAGTGCGTTTTGCGCCGCGCCCGCATAGGCAAAGCTTAGATTTTTAACAACGATGTCCGCCATCTTAACACCTCCTCTGTATGCAATATAACGGGTAATAAACAAAATAAGGCAAACGCGGCGAATACGGCGGCCGCAAAAAGGCTGTAATCGGCAGACGGCGGCAAGGAGGGATAAAAGGTAAAGCTGGCCGCGCCCGCTATAAAAGCGGCGGTAAGAAACGCGGCAAATGCGGTTAAAATACTCAGCACGGCAATATCGCTTGCGCGCATTTTTTTAAAGGTTAGGGGCTTGCGCGTTTTAAGCCCGTAGCCGCGCGCGCGCATGGACGCGGCGGTTTCTAGCCCGTCGCATAGGCTCCACGAAAGTAAGGCGGCTAGGTTGCGGTATCCTTTTTTTATTCCGCCACCCCCCTTTCCGATTAAAATTTGTGCTCGTTTTACTTCTTTTAGCCGCCGCTTATAGCGCGGAAACAGCCCTGCGGACATGGTTAATACTAAGGCGGTTTTGGGCAGTACGCGCCCGAATAGCCCTAAAAATCGGTGCGGCGAAATAACCGCGCCGTAGGCGTAAAACCATAGCAGTACCGCCGCTATAACTCCTCCTAACGTAAGCCCGTTTATAATGGATTCCAGCGTTACGGGGTTATATAGATAAAATAAAATGGTTACGCCGCTGCTTACGCTTAGCGCGTTGACTAGTGTAAAAAGGATTATTACGGGCAATGCGAACAACAAAAAGAATTTTACTGCCGCGCCTTTTTTAAGGATAATGCAATAAAAAAACGCGCCGATAAGCGAGACTGCCGCGTAGGCGGGATGCACCGTTACGGCGGTTAAAATGATTACGGCGGCAAAAAACATAAACGCCGCAGCCGCATGATACCGTTGTAAGCCGAATCCGCTGTTCATATACTTTACGCTCCAAATTCGGGCGCGGAAAGCACATAGCGCCATTCTATTACATCGTCTGCGCGTACCGCGTAGGAGCTTGCGCCGCTAGACGCCAGCGAACCGTTTATGTAATACACCCAGCCCGAAAACGGGCCGCATTGCTTTTCGTAGAGGTTATTGATTGCCCGAACATAGCCGCCCGAAATGTCAAATTGAATGCGCTGCTGTTGCAGGTTTTCGCGCAGCAGGGTTAGTACGGAGGTTTTTTTTGTGATTTCTATGCTTTCGTCGGAAAGAATCACGCCGTCGGCGGGCAAAAGCGCGCGCACCGTTTCGGGCAAATCTGCATGTCCGACTGCCGCTGTGCACGTTACCGACAGCGTAACCGAAAAGGGATGCTCGTATTCGGACTCACACGCGGCAAAAAACACAGCGGCGGTAAGCGCGGCGGTTACGGCACATAATGCGATAAATTTTTTTGCGGCTGTTTTACTCATTTTTTATAAACCTACCACCCGTGTCTTCTAAACGAATAGGCTAATACGCGCAGTACATCAACCGTGCTGAACACATCGGCAAAATCGGAGTTCGGCTCTGCCTTAAAGCCGCCTCCGTCCGCCTCAAACATTTCTATTAAAAGCTTTGCTGCGTCATCCAGAAAAAAATATGTTTCGTTCCAGTGCAGCGCAACCATCACCATAGCGGTGCTGGATGAACTGCTTTGCGCCCACGCCGATTGATAGGTGCCGTCTGCGTTTTTTTGCGTAGCTAAAAAACTTAGGCCTTGCTGTCTTGCCTGCAAGGCCTCCTGCTCGGAGAGCGGCAGTGATTCTGGATTGCTGTGGTCAAGATAGCTGTGCATAAATAAGTTAAGACCTGCTAGCACCGCCGCAGTTTCGTCCGTGTTAGATTTCGGAAAGGGCTGCCATGTTTCGGGATGATAGCCTACTCCCCAACCGCCGTCGTCATTTTGCGCGGCAATTGTTATATTAATTAAGTCCGTTCGCGATAGCGGCAAGTTAACTCCATCGTAGGGTTCTAGACGATGTGACGGCATCCACATCAAAAGCATCGCGCCTATATCGTACGCGCTAGGATTTTCAAAGGTGTTTAAAATGCTTATTGCTGCTTCCAAATTATAATTTTGGAAGTTAGTAATGCTTATGCTTAGGTTGTGCAGCATTTCGGCATATATGTATATTCGCGCGGGCGGGGCGACGCATAAAGCTTCAAACGTCGGGTATTGCTGTGTAAAATACGCAGTAAAGCGCGATAAAAAATGTTGGGTGTCTATTTCGTAACCAACACGCTGTGCATAAGCAACAACGCGCAGGGTATTAGGTGTAAGCGGCAGTTCTTCTAGGGTAAGCGTACTTTCTAAATCATTATCTTGAATGGTTTGCTGTACGTAAAAATTAATCGCCGCATGGGCAGAGATTCTCACGCTGTCATCGTAAATGACCTGGCATTTATTTCCGCAGCCCGAAAGGACGGCGGTGCATACAAGCAGTATGGCGGGTATTAAAAAGTATTTCTTGCGTACCATTTTTTCCTCCGCGAAAGAAAAGCCAATAAGAAAACACAATCGGCTTGTCCGTAAAATTTAGTATAGCTTAAAAATTAAAATTTGTCAAGTGTTTGGCTTAACCGTTGACAAGCTGCTGTTTCGTATGCTAAAATGTGCATATGGTTATACCAAAGCGCGCGGCGGGCGTACTTGCGCCGATGTTTTCTTTACCTGCTCCGCACGGAATCGGTACGTTTGGCGAATCGGCGTACAGCTTTGTCGATTTTTTAAAATCGGCGGGTCAAAGCTATTGGCAGGTGCTTCCCCAAAATCCGTTAAGCTACGGCGACAGCCCGTATGCGGGGCCGTCCGTTTTTGCGGGCAATCCGTACTTTATAGATTTAGATTTGTTGGTTAAAGAGGGATTGTTAAAAAAAGAGGACGTTAAGGAATATGAAACGGCTTCTGCGTGCGTAGATTACGCCGAATTGTACCGCACCCGTCCCGTAATTTTAAAAAAAGCGTATGCCAACTTTTTTGGGCATAACGCGTTTGAAACCTTTAAAAAGCAAAATGAGGCATGGCTATCCGACTACGGCTTGTTTTGCGCACTGAAAGAGGAAAAGCCGTCTGCGCTGTGGACAACATGGCCTGCAAAAATTAAGCGGCGCGACGAAAAAACGCTGACGGAATTAAAAGAACGTTACCGCAATGAAATAAATTATCACGCCTTTACGCAGTTCTTTTTTTATAAGCAATGGAACGCGCTTAAAAAATACGCAAACCAAAACGGCGTGCGTATTATAGGCGATATTCCGATATATACCGCGTTTGACAGCGCGGACGTTTGGGCAAGCCCCGTTTTGTTTGAATTGTGCAAGGATTTAAAGCCCGTGCGCGTTGCGGGCTGCCCGCCCGATGCGTTTGCGGCGGACGGTCAGAAATGGGGCAATCCGCTATATAATTGGGAGGCGCATAAAAAAACGGGCTACAAGTGGTGGATAGAACGGCTGGGGCATAATTTGGATATGTTTGACGTAGTGCGCATAGACCACTTTCGCGGCTTTGAAAGCTATTATGCCATTCCTGCCGAAGATAAAACCGCACGCAACGGCGTATGGGAAAAAGGCCCGTGCGAACATTTTATTTGGACGGTGAACGGCTGGTTTAATTTTCCTCCGATTATTGCCGAGGATTTAGGCTTTTTAACAAAGTCTGTACACGGATTGTTAAAGTTTTCGGGCTATCCCGGCATGCGCGTACTGCAATTCGGGTTTTGCGGCAAGGCGGGAAAATCCGAACATCTGCCCCACCACTATGCAGAAAACTGCGTCGCCTATACCGGAACGCACGATAACGACACGGCGCAAGGCTATTATGCAAGCGCGGCAGCAAAAGAAAAATCGGCGGCGCGTGCGTATTTGGGTATAGAAACCGAACCAAACGCCGCACACGGCTTTATCCGCGCCGTGCTGAACAGCGTAGCTAATTTAGCGGTTATTCCCCTTGCGGATTATTTGGCGTTAGGCAGTGAGGCGCGTATTAATATTCCCTCTACGTTGGGCGGCAGCAACTGGCGTTGGCGCGTATCCGAACTAGAACTTAATGAAAGCTTAGCCAAAAAAATGCGCCGCATGACAGAATTGTCGGGTCGGGGTTAAGTAACTTATTTATTCGGCTTTGGTGTTATCTTTAAACTGTAAGCCGCCGCCTGCTCCGCCGTTTGGGCCTATCCATTGGTTAAAAGCATGGGGGTCTTTATTAAACAAATTAGTATTATGGTTGATGCATTTTTTAAAGTCTTGCGTCGGACTGCCCGCAAGATCTACAATAGAATTGCACCCGCTGTAAAGATACGTTATCCACCTTTCTCTTGCCTCATTATCAAAATCCGCGCCGATAGCGTTAAAAATTTCTAACGCTTTTTCTATGTCCTCTATGTTGATAGTATAGCGGGCTTTATGATTTTCTAAAAAACCTGCTTTTTCGTATTTTTCTAGGTTTAAAATAATATCCTCTCGGGTTTTAAGGTCTATAAATGCCGTCTTGTTTAACCACGAAGGAACAAAAATCTTTGTTTCGCTTTTAAAATTAACATTAAGTGATAGGCACATTTTATACGGCGCGCCGGTTTTTTCAATCCAACGGTATATATCGGGCGTTACTTCGTTTTGCAAAAAATTGCAGTATTTCTGCATAACACTCTTATTCGCATAAGACTCATCGATATGAAAATCCTTACAAAAAACCCGCAGATAATCCCTCGGCCAGTGCGGGAAGTTAAAGCCGGGCTTATACAAAACCTCCATGTCGTATTTTTTGAATCGTTTTTTCCAAATTTCATACGCTTCTTTCGCGCTTTCAAGCGTTTTGGCGGCTGCAAAGCTTAGATTTCCTTTGTCGAACTCCATGTATTGGAACAAATTATAGCCGCTTTTTTTATCCAACGGGATTTCCTGCCCGTCTTTGTTTATTACAACACACTTATCCTGCCAAAAATCGCACATCAACTCACGGTAAGTCTGCGCGCATTTGTTTTCTAATTGAACAAAATTAAACTTAAGAATATTTTTATACATTCCGTATTTGGCTTTATATAAAACGGTTCGCGGAATTTGAACAAACGTAGAATAATCTCCGTACCGCTCGTTTTCGCCCGCTATAATGACCGTGCCTTCTGTTTTTTGAAGCTTTTCCAGATAGGCATCTAAGTCCTCGATAATGTCATCTTCCGTTAGGTCGTCATACGCCCCTAGCCATTGGTTTTTATGGATGGTTAAGCCCACATGCGAGGAATCCGTTTTTCCGTCTAAAAACCTAATATAACAAGATTCTATCAGGGCGGTTATTTTTCGGCTGCCAACCTGCATTTCTTCAAACGAATACCAATACCAATTCTGTGCCGTTTGTCCGTCATTCCACGCAATTTCGGATGACGGCTCTAACTCTCGAATGATATTTGCCTTGTCTAGCAATGTGCAAACCTCGTTGAAGGAAGTGTCTTTTTCTAGATTTTTTACTATCTCGCTTAAATTTCCTGAGTTTAGATACCTATTAATCGTTGAAGCTAAATCCTGTGCCTCCGCTAAGGCTTTTGTTGCGGCTTCGCTTGTATATGCCTGTTCTAAATTTTCATATTTATATAAATCGCTATGCCTTTTATGGTCAAATAAGCCGCCGTATATGCTTGATTTGCCGCTATCGTGTTTTTTTAGAAAGCTAAGCCCTAAAATATCTGCGATTTCTTTTTCGCAATCATCGGCTTGGTTTAACAAAATATATCCGCAATAACGGTTTTTGTTTTCTGCATAATATCGAAAAGCATTCATTAAAATCGCAAAAAGCCTTTTATGAATTTTTTGCGGCAAATATTCTTTATCAAAAACCGCCGTGTCAATCAGCAAATTATATAAGCCGCTTTCTGACGCTCTTTTTATGTCGCTAGGCTTTAATCCCTTTGTATCGATTTTGCACTCTAACAAGCGCATTATTGCGTCGTCCGTAAGCGGCAGCGCAAGAATAAACCCTATTACCCTATCCGTCATTCTGTCTACAAAAACAGAACAAAACTCAGAAACATACGTCAGCTTATTTACAAACAACTCCTTGTCGGGTAAATTGCTATGTCCGCTGTGCACTGCAAAATCGTAACACTGCTCGGCAAGCTCTTTATTTTTTATATTATTATCGGTTATTATTTTTAAATACGGCAGCTTAAATGCCGTTAACATTGCTTCGTCTATCATGCTATGATTATACAGCATAGAAAAAAAAAGTCAATTAAAACTAGATAATTTGCAAGCGGTTGCCTGTACGGTCGAACGGGCTTCACAAAAGCAGTAAGGCTTTTATGATGCAAGGGCAAAAAATTACTTTACATATGTGCATATATAGCGTATACTGTATGCTATGAAGGCACGAAAGAGGAGTATATCGGCGGCGGTAATTCTTATAGGATTATGCTTTTTTGCTGTGCTTATAGCGGGCATGGCGGGTTTACGCAGCGCAAGCGCGAATGAAGCGTCTGATATACTGTATCATTATTTTGAAAATTCCTCTGCGATTGCCGCCGACGGAAACGATGTGTATTTGGCGGACGGGCAAAAGGTTTATGTGTATTCGGTTCAAAACGGAACGCTAGGCTCTGACCCTTTATTTACGGCGCAAAACGATATTAAAGAAATAGCCGTTGCAGGCCGCGTAAGCATGGGCGGCTGGGCGTTTGTAATAGAGGGCGATACTCATGTATTAGCCGCGTATACGCTTTCGGGCGATACCCTCACCCGCCACGAATTAGGAGGCGGCACAAATGCACCGCTTAACGGATATTCGCACGTTGCGGTGCATATGGGCGCGGGCAGTTCGGGGCAAGTATATGCCGCGCACGGAAATGAGGTGCATATATTTTCGCTGCCGTCGCGCGCTTGGCACGCGGTAGTAGAAATTAGCGGCGCAAACCCCGACGCCGGCGGAATTGTAGCCTTAACCGCAGGCCCGCGCGAGGTTTTTATTGTATATTATTCCGCACAAAATTTAACGGTTGCGCGGCTTCTGACCGATAATAGTTTATCCGCCGCAACACTTACCATCGGGGCGCATGCGTTTACGGGCATGATTTATCTATCCGGCGAAAACGAAGTGGCTATTTGGTTAGACGACCGCATTCAAATTTATAACGCAGACCCTCTTTCTTTCCGTTTTGAAATTGACCGCCCCCGAATAGCAGGTACAAGTATCGTGCATATTGCGGCAGGTTCGGCGTATTATTTTACGTTTAACCGAAACTTTTCGGTATCGCGCTTTACGCCCGTTTTTAGCGAGGGGCGCGTGATTATTGCGTCGCGTTCCAGCGAGTGGGGCTTTTACGATACGCCCGTAGACGTTGCGTCCAGATTAGGGCGCGTGTTTGTTGCCGACCATTTAAACAACCGTGTTTCGGTTAAGCGCGGCAATGAGTTTTACGCTATAAACCTTGTGCGTCCTATTTCGGTAGCGGCCGATACCAGCGGATATTTATATGCCGCCTATCACGACAGCCGCAACCGCATTGATAAATACGATATTTCTCCCGGCTTTGAAATTCCGATAAATCAGTATATCTTTGCGCCCTACCCGAATGCAGTGATTTCGCTGCTGCGCGCGGATTCGTTTGATAACCTGTACGTGCTGACGGCTGCCCGTGAGGTATATTTTTTAGCGGCGGGAAGTAACGAATTTGTTCCGCTTGATACTAACGGGCTAAACGTGTACGGCATTGCGGCGGGATTAAACCGCCCCGGCTTTTATCTAGCCGCCGCCGCGTCTGATACAGACGACAAGGCGATTTTGCGCGTTACCTATACGGAGGACGGCGTTCCGATGGGTACGGAAAGCGCGGGATTTGCCGTAGAGGGCTTTATTGATTTTAGCGTAGACGCAGACGGCGCGTTATATTTTTTAGTAAACCGCGCCGATGTGTACTATATTATCCGCTACGACCTTATACAAGGTGTGTATGTAGAGGATGTCAACCATGTATACGACTTTTCGCACCATTTTCCGGGCAGGCTTGAACCTGTGCGCATATCGGTAAGCGCGATTGACGACACGGCAATTTTAAGCGAAGGCGGGGCTTCGGTTGTGCGGTACCGCGATATTTTAATAGCGGACGCGGGGCGGCATACGGTACGTTGGCTTTCGTGCAATTTTTTCGGCATTGATTACACCTCTTCCCTCCCGCCCGTTTTAACGGACAGCCCCGAAGTTACATTTGATACGCGCATTATCCGCACGCTGCTTTCAGACGCACCGCTGTTTGCGACAGGCGCGGACGTATTTCCTATCCGCCGCGTTCCGAATAACGCAACCTCTGCCCAAAACGTAGTATTGCCGCAAGGATTTAGCGTTATCGTTATTAATTTTTCCGCCGAATCCGATTACAGCATGGTGATTGCGGATAATACCGCTTTTGACAACGGCGGGGCTGAAAACCGCAGCATTTTAACGGGCTATATCAGAAACCGCTATTTAAGCGAACCGTTGGAATACTTCGAACCCGATGAGATTTCTTGCGTAGTGGCGTTTGATGCGGGCGCGGATATTTTTAAATACCCGTCGCTTCAAGCACCCGTATACACCCCTATCGGAAAGCTTGCCAAAGAAACGCCGCTTACGTTTTTAAATTTTGTGCGCACGGTTGTGCCCGAAGAGGACGAAGAAGAAGACGCGCCGCTGCGCTACGGCTATACGGACAACCGCAGTACCGTGTGGTACCGCGTGCGGTTTACGTTTCAAGGCGCGCCTTATGAGGGGTATGTTTCGGCGGATTTGGTTGCGCCTCCCGGTGCGCTGTTGGGCGGCACGGTGCACAGAAACGCCAAAATTATTGTTAATCCCGCGTTTAGAAATTTAACCTACGCCCCCGTGTTTGAAAAAGACGCAAACGGCGAAATAATTCCCCTATACAGAAAGGACGCCTACGGCACGGTACTGTTAGACGAAAATAATCAACCGATTATAGAAACGATGTTTAACGATTCGCTTGTAATCGGCACAAAGGTTCAGGTGGTGGAAACGCCCTTTAATTCTGCTGTGCCGTATACCTTGATTAGGTTTACGCACGCAGGCGGCGCGTTTGAGTTTTATGTGCGCACGGCTAACTTAGAATTTGACGGCTTTGATATAAAGCAGGTAATCGCCGTTGCAATCATTGTTTTAACCCTGATTTTAACGGGCGGCGTAGTTGCCCGCTATGTAAAAATCCGCAAGCATTTGCACCCCAAAGAAGAAGCGGTTTTTGCCGCGTAAAAGCAGTGCGGCAGCGAATGGTTTAATTCGCTGCCGCATTGTGGGTACTGCCCTATTCGTAAACCTCTTCTTCGTCGGCGGTTTCATTAAGGGATATTTTATTGATTGAAAGCTCGTATGCTACGCGGGTTTCGCTTTCGGTTTCGGATAATTTTTTAACGTATTCGCGGCTTTGAATTCTGCCCGAAACCGCTAGTTTTTGCCCTACCTCTACGGTATGTACAAAGCGTGCGTTTCTGCCCCATGCAATGCACGGTATGTAGTCGGATTTATTATAGGCGCGATTCACAGCCAGTAAAAGGTCGCAAATTTCGCGGTTAAAGGGCGTGGTGCGGTATATGGGGGGTTTGCAGATGTAGCCCGAAAGCTCGGCGCGGTTGGGGTTTTCGCCGCTTTCAGGGGTGCAAAAATCGCGCACGAATACGGTAAGCATCAGCTTGCTTTTATCGTCTACGATTTTATTAAAGCTTCTAAACTGCCCGTGCAAGGCAAGCGGCGCGCCGATAGATACGTTGCGCCCCGCCAGCAGCCTTTCCGAAACGGTTAGCGGCACAAAGTCATTTTGGTTAGAAAGACGCGGCACGCGCAACGATAATTCGTAAAAGCCCTCTCCGAACAGCTCGTGGCTGTAAGCAGGCTCGGTTTCAACTGTCCCCGAAAGGAAGACCTTGTTGTTTGCCGAAATCGTGTTTTTTTCCATATGTATGTTATCTCCTTGTGTTTCCTATCTGTTTGCCTGTGGGGTCAATCGCAAAGTTGTCTTTAAGCATTATATCATTTATGGTTAAAAATGTAAAGCCTTTATTTTTTAATCCTTCAATTACCGCGCCCAGTGCTTCTACCGTGTTTTTGCCGTCGCAGTGCATGAGTACTATGCTGCCAGGCTTTACGTCGGTTACGATGCGTTTTGTTATATCGTAGGACGAAGTATTTTGATTGTCGCGGCTGTCTACGTCCCATTGAATGGGGATTAAATTTTGGCTTTGCGCAACGGAAAGCAGCGCGTCGCTGTATTCGCCAAACGGGGCGCGGAACAGCGTTACATCTTTTTCGGTTACGTTTTTAATCAGCGATACAGATGTAGAAAGCTCTAATTCGGTTTGCCGTTTTGCTAATTTGGACAGGTTTGTATGTGTGTTGCCCAAAGTGCCAATATTTACGCGTCCCGAATCCGAAATAGCTTTTAGCTGTTCGGGGTTGCGCTCTGCCCATGCGCCCGTTACAAAAAAGGTTGCTTGCGCACCGTGCTTTTCTAACGTTTGCAGTAGGGCGGGAATGTTTGCCGCGCCGTCGATAGCATTAAAGGTTAAGGCTACTGTGTTATCGGAACGCTCTACCGAATGTATCGGCATGCTGCGCGTGCTTTGTCCGCTGAATACTTTTGCCGCGCCCGTAAGCGAAACACTGATTATGCACGCTAGTACCAGCACCGAAGCAATAATAATTTTTAACGCGCCGCGTTTTTTAATCACCAAAAACCGCATTTGTGATTACACTCCTATTTTACAATATTTTAAACGGCATATAAGTGTTTTTTGTGCCGTATTTTGTAAGATTATGTCGGCAAAATCGACACAACTAGGGCGCAAATACACAGATATACCCTATTTGTATGTGATAGGGATATAAAAAAGACCGAATTTTTAATAATGGAGTTTTAATAATGGAGAATGGAGAATTGCGGCTGAGGATTTAAAAATAAATAGCCGTAAAAAAATTCCCCTCTTGTAGGCGCGACGCGGCGGCGCAAGCCGCAAAAACACACCGTGTTTTTAGCCAAAGCGGGGAGTGAGGAACGAACGACCCATTGTAGGCATTAGCGGACGGGGTGGAAAGAAAAGTATATATACGAAATCAGACGGGGTGGAAAGAAAAACCCCTTTCCACCCCGTCAACTTCGTTGCCACCCCTCAAGAGGGGAATTTTTTAGTGGTTAATTTTTGTAGGACAATCATTGAGGGGAATTTTTTGGGGGTTATTTTATAAATTTTATTTTGGCTTTTATGTCTTTTATGTTTTTTATGTGCCATTTTGCAAAACATGCTTTTAAAGTCTTTTTATTAATGTAAATGGTTTGAAGATTTTTGCCAAACGCAAACTCCTCGATTTCCGTTACCGAATTGGGGATTGTAATAGAGGTTAGGCTTGTGCAACTCGAAAACGCAAACTGCCCGATTTTGGTTACCGAATTGGGGATAGTGATTGAGTTTAAGCTTTTGCAACTAGAAAACGCAAACTGCCCGATTTCCGTTACCGAATTGGGGATAGTGATAGAGGTTAAGCCTGTACAACCACTAAACGCATTCTCCCCGATACTCGTTACCGAATTGGGGATTTCGATAGAGGTTAAGCCTGTGCAATCCCTAAAGGTTCTTTTCTCGATTTTTGTTAGTTGACTACCGCTTTCAAATATTATGTTGGTTAAGCTTGTGCAATCCTTAAATATCCATTCCCCGATTTTCGTTACCGAATTGGGGATAAAGATAGAGGTTAAGCCTGTACAACCCCTAAACGCAAACTGCCCGATAGTCGTTACCGAATTGGGAATTGTGATAGAGGTTAAGTCTGTGCAATACTCAAACGCACCCTCCCCGATTTTCGTTACCGAATTGGGGATAGAGATAGAGGTTAAGCCTGTACAACCCCTAAACGCAAACTGCCCGATTTCCGTTACCGAATTTGGGATAACTACATAGCTGTCGTTGCCTCTGTGTTTTCTAAGAATATTGCCATCAAATCTCCATTTCCATTTTTCTACATCATATTTTTTGTAGATTTCTGCTTTTTGTTGTTCGTTAGCTACCTTTAAGGCTTTTTCTAGATATTCTCTATGGGAATCTCCTTCATAATCCGTAAAGTTATTTGTTTCGATTGCAACAAACCCAAACCACCCGCGATAGTCGGTGGGGTTAAGGTCTACGGCTTTTTGGAAGTTTTCTTCTGCTTTTTTCCATTCACCTAACGATAAAAATTCGTTGGCGATGCGGAGGTGGTCTTCGGCTTCGTTTTGTTCTTTGCCGATGATGGTTTTGTGGATGGTTTGTTGGGTGTGGTGGTTTGTAGTGTTGTGGGTAGTATTGTGGGTGGTGTTGTGGATGTGTGTGATGTCTTGGGTGATTAGGTTTTGTGTGCCGCAGTATT
>Ga0099364_10000406_pt1 | contig 71746 bp, 70 predicted proteins | sample TergutTh196P3_FD_73070 | JGI IMG/M metagenome (GOLD analysis project Ga0099364, IMG submission 73070) | Microcerotermes parvus P3 segment gut microbial communities from Pointe-Noire, Republic of the Congo - Th196 P3 | ecosystem: Host-associated > Arthropoda: Insects > Digestive system > Gut ...
TTATAAGAATTACCTTAATGTGAACAACAAAGATGAATTAACAGAAAGAGCAGCTCCGCATAAAAATATGATTTTAGATATTCTTAATACAAGTGCAACACTAGAAATAAAAGATTTGTTTGAATTGAAGGTGTTTGAATATACAAAGCCGACAGAGTTGCTAAAAAAACTTATATCGTTCGTTAATTTTGCAGACTCCGACCTAATCCTCGACTTCTTTTCCGGCTCGGCAACAAGCGCCCACGCCGTCATGCAACTCAACGCTGAAGACGGTGGGAAGCGGAAATTTATCTGCGTTCAGTTGCCGGAAGAGTGCGACGAGAAGTCGGAGGCGGCAAAAGCGGGGTATAAAAATATTTGCGAGATTGGGAAAGAGCGGATTAGACGTGCGGGGCAGAAAATTGTAGGGACAGGGCTTGCCCCTGCCCTTCGGTCAACCGCAGACGAACGGTCAACCGCGAGGGTTGCCCCTACGGTTGACATCGGTTTTCGTGTTCTCAAAATCGCCGATAGCAACATGAACGACGTGTACTACGCAGCAGGTGACTATACGCAGGATATGATTTTGCAAATGGAAAGCAACATCAAGCCCGACCGCACGGCGTTAGACCTGCTATACGGCTGTCTGCTCGATTGGGGCTTGCCGCTGTCAATGCCGCACACCCACGAAGAAATTGACGGATTCACGATTCATACTTACAACGAGGGGGATTTAGTCGCTTGTTTTGACGAAAAGGTAAGCGAGGTGGTTGTTCGTGAGATTGCCGGGAGGAAACCGCTCCGCGCCGTTTTCCGTGACAGCAGCTTCACCAGTTCGCCCGAAAAAATAAACGTGTTCGAGATTTTCAAGTTGGAGAGTCCGAACACGGGCGTGAAGGTGATATAGGAGGTGACGGCGAATGAAGCTACAATTCAAGCATCAGCCGTTCCAAGCGGATGCGGCGAAAGCAGTCTGTGACGTGTTTGCGGAGCAGCCGTTCCGCACACCTACTTATATGATAGATTCTGGATTTGGGCAACTTGACTTAGACCAAGAGCAAAAATTTACAGGCTTTAACAACGCCCCCATTGTCGTCGAAGACGACAAAATATTGGAGCATATCCGCACCGTTCAGCGAGCGGGCGGCATCAAACCGGCGGACGCACTTGCCGGGCGGTTCAACCTCACCGTTGAAATGGAAACCGGAGTCGGCAAAACCTACACTTATATCAAGACCATGTACGAACTCAACAAGCGGTACGGGTGGAGTAAATTTATCGTTGTTGTTCCGAGCGTCGCCATTCGTGAGGGTGTGTATAAGTCGTTCCAAATGACGCAGGAGCATTTTTCTGAAGATTATCAAAAGAAAATCCGTTTTTTCATCTACAATTCGGCACAGTTGACCGAGATTGACCGCTTCGCATCGGACAGCACAATCAATGTAATGATAATCAACAGCCAAGCATTCAACGCAAGAGGCAAGCACGCTCGGCGTATTTACATGAAACTGGACGAGTTCCGTTCCCGCCGCCCGATTGATATTTTGGCAAAAACCAACCCCATTCTTATTATTGACGAGCCGCAATCGGTCGAGGGTGCGGTCACAAAAGAGAGATTGAAAGAGTTCGCACCGCTAATTACGCTCCGATATTCGGCGACACACAAAGCCGACAGTCTGTACAATATGATTTACCGGCTTGATGCGTTGGAAGCCTACAATAAGCGGCTTGTTAAGAAAATTGCGGTCAAGGGGATCACCGTCACGGGAAGCACCGCCACCGAGGGTTATGTTTACATACAGAGCATAAACCTCTCCAAAGGCAATCCGACAGCTACGATTGAGTTTGATGTTAAAGGCAAAACCGGCATCCGGAAAGTTACGAGGATTGCGGGTGAGGGTTACAGCTTATTTGCCAATTCCGGCGAACTCGATGAGTACAAAGACGGCTATACCGTGAAAGCCATTGACGGGCGTGATTCTTCCGTGGAATTTACAAACGGCAGGAAGCTGTTTGCCGGCGATGTCATCGGGGCGGTTAGCGAGGAACAATTACGCCGTATTCAAATACGGGAAACCATTCTTTCGCATATCGAGCGGGAGCGGCAATTGTTTTCCAAAGGCGTAAAAGTTTTGTCGCTGTTCTTCATAGACGAGGTGGCGAAGTATAAACAGTACGACATAGCGGACAACGCCGTGGGCGGCACTTACGCCGATATGTTCACAGAAGAATACAACGCCATTATCGGCAATATGCAGCTCGAATTAACCGACACGCCGGAATATCTCGCCTACATCGGCGGCATAGATGTAGAACGGACTCACGCCGGGTATTTTTCCATCGACAAGAAAAGCGGTCATATGATTGATTGCAAACTCGGCGATAAAAAAGAACGCACTTCCGATGATGCGGATGCTTACGATTTGATTATGAAAGACAAAGAGCGGCTGCTTGACAGAAAAGAGCCTGTGCGGTTTATATTCTCCCACTCCGCCTTGCGCGAGGGTTGGGATAACCCAAATGTGTTTCAGATTTGCACGCTGAAACAGAGCGGCAGTGATATTCGCAAACGCCAGGAAGTCGGGCGAGGGCTTAGATTATGCGTCAATCAAAACGGCGAACGCATGGACGAAAAAGAAGAAGTCCACAACATTAACGTGCTGACCGTTATTGCGAATGAAAGCTATGACAGCTTCGCCAAGGGACTTCAAAGCGAAATCGCCGAAGCGGTCGCCGACCGTCCGCGTAAAGTGGAAGCAAAGCTATTCACAGAGAAATTCGGCGATGACACCGCCCTTGCCATTTACGAGAGCCTGATAGAAAACGGCTATGTGAAACGTGGCGAATTGACAGAGAAATATTATGAAGATAAGAAGAACGGTACTATTGAAGTGCCCGAAGAAGCCGCAGAGCAAGCCGCCGAAGTTATCGCCGTGTTGGATTCGGTCTACGACCCGAACGCGGGCAAGCCTGAAAATGCTCGAAAGAATACCGTCGAGGTCACGCTTGATAAGGGCAAGCTGGACAGCAAGGCATTCCAAGAACTGTGGTCGCGCATTAACCACAAGAGTTACTATGTTGTAGGGTTTGACGAAGACGAGTTGGTAGAAAAGGCCGTCAGGGAATTGAATGCCCGATTGCGTGTTTCAAAGATTTACTTCAAAGTCGAAACGGGAGAGCAGACGAAAAATATCGAATCCAAAGAGCAGCTTCAAGAAGGCTCTGCTTTTGTCCGCAGTAATATGGTGCGAGAAGAAGCTGCGCCTTATATGACGATGAAAGCGAGTTCCTCTGTGCGGTATGACCTTGTCGGGAAAATCGTAGCCGAAACAGGGCTGACCCGAAAAGCCGTTACAAAGATTCTGGTCGGCCTTGATAAAGTCATTTTTAACCAGTTTGGCGACAACCCCGAAGAGTATATCATTCGTGCTACCAACATCATAAATGAGCAGAAAGCCACGGCGATTATCGAGCATATCACCTACGATAAACTCACCGCCACTTTCGGGACTGAGATATTCACTGAACCAGGTCTTAAAAAAGGCAGCCTCGGTGTGAACGCAATGGAAGCAAAACGCAGTCTCTATGATTATGTAATTTATGATTCCATCAATGAACGTGATTTCGCTTCTGCCTTAGAAGCACACAGCCAAGAGGTTGAGGTTTACGTTAAACTGCCACGAGGATTCTATATCAGCACCCCTGTTGGCAAATACAACCCCGACTGGGCGATTGCGTTCTATGAGGGTAAAGTTAAGCACATTTATTTCATCGCCGAAACCAAAGGTGATATGTCCTCAATGGAACTCCGCAAAATTGAAGAAGCTAAAGCACATTGCGCCCGCGAACACTTCCGCGCCATTAGTGGTGAAAACGTAATATATGACGTTGTGGCCAGCTATGACAGGCTGTGGGAACTGGTTCAAGGTTGATTTGATGAGCAAAAAAGCCCCATTAACTCAAATTGATTAAATAATTATGAACTTAAACCAGAAAATAAAATAGAGGTTTAAGCATTTATGCTTTCATAATGAAAATGCGAAAATCTTTTGAAGCAATGATTGATAATTGTCAATGTATTAAGTATAATAAGTATAAATAATCACATAAAAGGAATTGAAACTATGGCTTCTAAAAAAAGCAAGGATTTAAAGGTGATTAGCCTTTTTTCGGGGGCGGGTGGATTGGATATAGGTTTCGAACAAGCCGGATTTTCGATTTCTGTTGCAGTCGAGGCGGACTCTTCTTGCTGTGATACATTAAGAACCAACAGACCTAATCTATCTATAATAAACGATAAAATCGAAGATGTGCCTTCGAAAGACATTCTTTTTGCAGGAGATTTGAAACCGCTTGAAGCTACACTTGTTATTGGCGGTCCGCCATGTCAAAGTTTCAGCCTCGCCGGAAAAAGAGGGGGGCTTGACGATGAAAGAGGAAAACTGCTTTTTGAATTCGTAAGGGTCGTTAGAGATACGCTTCCGCGGGGGTTTGTCTTTGAGAACGTTAAGGGACTCGCTAACTGGGACAGCGGAAGAGCCCTAAACCTACTTATCGAGGAACTGTCTAAGCCTATTAAATACAAAGGAATGGTATATAAATACATCATTCCTATCCCGCAAGTTTTAGATGCTGTTAACTACGGTGTGCCACAACATAGAGAGCGAATTATTATTGTCGGAAATCGCGAGGGGAGGGCATTTATATATCCGGCAGTAAAGAAACCTAATGACTCATTTGTAACTGTTTGGGATGCCATTGGAGAATTACCTCCTCCCGACAAACCATCAGTCGCAGCTTTAAGGGTTGCTGCCACAATTAAAGGAAGAAGAGAGCGATATGGCTATTAAATCAATACCAAATCATCAAACGACCGCACATTCGCCATCGACAATCGAAAAAATTAAAAAAGTCCCCATCGGCGGGAAATTGTCTGATGTTGAAAAGACGTTCGGCTCTACTTATAGGAGACTTCACCCGGATAAGCCCGCCCCTACTGTCACACGTAGCGGATATAGGGATTTTATACATCCTTACGAGGATAGGATGCTTACCGTGAGAGAGTTGGCTTGTTTACAAACGTTTCCTCTTGATTGGGAGTTTGAGGGGGTTCGACTTGATTCATATAGTTCAAAGCGCGTTACTACCATGACACAATTCGGGCAAGTTGGGAATGCAGTTCCTCCCGCCCTATCAGAAAGTATCGCAACTGCCATTTACGAGCAGTGGTTTGCAGAAAGAGAGGAAATTTAATGCCTAAAGTTCCGATTGAAGTCACGAAGGAAAGCTATTTGTTGAAATCAACATTTTTCTATAACAAACTCCAAAAGGACGGATATTTCGATTTGTTCATGCAAGTCCAAAATCTATGTAATCTTGAGGGAAGTAAGTTAAATTGGTCGCAACGCGCTGATTGGAAAATTAGCGATATAGCATGGAAAACTATTAAATCGAGTAGCTTAGACCCTATGCTTGTGTTTGTGCATCCGAAAATATTACAACTAAATCCGTCTTTTCTAAAATATTATCGCTCTGTTGCGATGATACCGCAGAAAGGCTTAAAATCAATCACCGGAGTAAGTAACGTCGAAAGAATCGAGGGAGGCAAGGTTGAAGCCGGGGCATTATCAAGTGCGGTGATAGAAAAACTTATTTCTTCGATTAACGAGGTTTTATCGTTGGTAATAACGCTGTCCACCGACATCAGCGAAAATGAAATTCAAGGTATGATGTATGCCACTGCTGGAATTAATATAGAAGGTTCTTGGCGAAACGCAATAGGCAGCGAGGGTGAAAGAGTTATTAGGTCTATTATTCTTCGCGAATTACTTACGCAAAAAGATATTTCATCATTTTGCGACCGCCAAAACAAGACAAAGGCGATTTCAGAGTTTGATGAAAATGAAATTCTTGATTCGATTGAAAATATCAAGACCGTATACCTTAAAAACGGGTGTTCTATGGTATTTTCATCTGAACCGGATATAATTTTGCATGATGATTGCGGTGCAACAGTCGGCGTAATCGAAATTAAAGCGGGACTTGACCCTGCCGGCGCACTTGAACGCCTGGGAGCAATGCTAAAATCATTTGAAAACACTTTAGCCGAATACCCAAACGCTATTACTATTCTTGTCGCCTCTTGCATAACCGATGAAGTCGAAACACGGCTGAGTGCTTCAATGTCGGTTAGGCAGAAGTATATTACCGCTAACGTCACTTCAAATGAGAGTAGCCAACGGAAGTTTGCTAATAGCGTGAGAAAAATCTTGAAATTAACATAGAGCATTTCTCGCAAACCCTATAGCTAGCTTCCATGGGTTTCTGTCTTAAGTAAGTGCTACATACTTTAGAATTATATTAAAGAATAAAAAATTTACACATTAAGCTAGCGAAAGGAAGCGGATATATGGTCGAGCGGGAGTTTAGTGAGGGGATAAAAACGATAGGCGTAATCACCAGCGGCGGGGACGCGCCGGGAATGAATGCCGCAATCCGGGCGGTCGTCAGGAAAGCAATTGGCAACGGAGTCAGGGTAAAAGGCATCAAAAAAGGCTTTCAAGGGCTTTTAAGTGAAGAAATCGCTGACATGGAGAAAAAAGATGTCGCCGATATTATCCAGCGCGGCGGCACGGTTCTTGGAACAGCCCGCTGCCCGGAGTTCCGTGAGTTAGAGGGACAGCAAAGGGCGGCCGAAATTTGCCGGAAGCACAAAATTGACGGCGTGGTTGTCATTGGCGGTGATGGCACTTACCGCGGCGCAATGGATTTGACCAAACAGGGCATTAATGCCATCGGCATTCCCGGGACGATTGATCTTGATATCGCCTGTACCGAATATACGATTGGTTTTGATACGGCAGTGAACACGGCCATGGAAGCAATCGACAAAATCCGTGATACCTCATCTTCGCATGAACGTTGCAGCATTATTGAAGTAATGGGAAGAAACGCAGGATATATCGCCCTTTGGTGCGGAGTGGCGAACGGCGCGGAGAATATTCTGATTCCGGAGTACTATGATTATAATGAGCAGACGATTATCAACAGCATTATTGCCAACCGGAAAAAGGGCAAAACCCATCATCTAATCATCAATGCCGAGGGCATTGGGCATTCTACCTCGATGGCACGGCGGATTGAAGCAGCGACCGGAATGGAAACGCGGGCTACTATTTTGGGTTATATGCAAAGGGGCGGCTCGCCGTCTTGTAAAGACCGTTATTATGCCTCGATTATGGGTGCTTATGCTGCCGATATTTTGTGCCAGGGGGCATCAAACCGCGTGATATCTTATCGGCATGGGGAGTTCGTTGATTTGGACATGACGGAAGCCTTGGCAATGCAGAAGAAAATAAATGATTACCAATTTGAAGTTAGCAAAGTATTAACGTGATGATTACGAGCATAACCAATCCTCGCATTAAGCGGGTGATAAAATTACAGAAACAGGCAAAAGCCCGCGCTTTGGAGCAGGCTTTTGTTATCGAGGGCATTAAATTATTTCGGGAAGCCCCGCAGGATTTGATTAAGGAAATCTATCTCACCCAAGACTTTGGGGCCAAATATCTTAATGAACCCAATCATCTTAAAGAAAAATTGTTATCGTCAAGTTATGAAATAGTCAGCGATATTTGCTTTGAGCGGATGGCGCAAACGAAAACCCCGCAGGGCATAATTTGCCTCCTTTCACAACTAGACTGGAGGTTTAGCGTTTTACCTTGCGAAGATTTGCTATATCTAATCCTTGAGGACTTAAGCGATCCGGGAAATCTTGGCACGATGTTCCGTACCGCCGAAGCGGCTGGGGTTACGGCAATTATTTTGAATGGGGGCTGCGCTGATGTTTATAACCCCAAAACGGTCCGCTCAACCATGGGATCAATTTTTCGCGTTCCATTTACTTATGCGGAAGATTTAGGCCAGGTTATTGCAGAACTAAAAAACCAAGACATCAAAATATACGCAACTTCCCTAGAAAACGCTGAAAGTTATGATAAATGCGATTACCGGGCTGGGACTGCTTTTATAATCGGCAATGAAGCGCATGGCCTTTGTCCAACGACAAAAGCATTGGCAACGCAGAGTGTAACGGTACCAATGCTTGGTGAAGTCGAGTCATTAAATGCGGCAACAGCTGCTTCGGCCTTATTATTTGAGGCCGCAAGGCAAAGACGCTCATTAAACTAGCTACGCTAGAACTAACTACGTCAGTAAACTAGCTACGCTAGAAAAACTAACTACGTTAGTAAACTAGCTATGCTAGTTTTACAGTCTGCCCGCCCTTAATTTCCACAGGCTGATTATCAACGGAAATCCAGACATCTAAAGCTGACTGATTAAGGACAGCATCTTCTTTTGCCGTAAATTTCAGGCCGCGGACTGCTTTTAAGTAATCACATATTTCAATATTTGTCGCATACCAGATTTTGTCATTTCCGCTCATCTTTTCGCAGAAGGTTTCGATGAGGTCCCAGTTATTGTCGCCCTCAAACTCATAACTATGCCCCCAGACATACATTAGCGTAAGCCAATCGCTTGCTAAAAACTCATCGGCGTATTTTAATAAATTGTCATTATGGTGGCAAGTTCCCTGCCATTTGAGGAAATCGTCGGGAAGCCCGAAACCGCCTGTCGTCTGGACCATCCGGCTATACTCGATACCCAGTTTTTTGAGCATTGAAACGACATGGTCACTCATTGAACCCATCGCATAGGACATTCCCCGGATTGGTTCTCCGGTTATTTCCTCAAGCTTTTCCCGGTCGCGCATAATCTCAAAGATTATCCCCTCATCAGAGATGGCGGCCAATGACTTATGCACATAACCATGGGCGGAAATTTCATGCCCGGCATAGGTTTCCTTGATGACATCTTCCGGAAGCCTGCTCCATGATTCCTTGCCGAACAGGCCGGAATTAAGATGGAAAGTCCCTTTAATCCCATATTTATTAAAGATTTTAATCAGCCTGATATCGTCCTTGACACCGTCATCATAACTCATTGTCAAAACTTTTTGCTTTCCATTAGGAAAACGGTCTAAACAGATTTGCATATTATTCAACCCTTGCTCCTTTCATAGTCTGGAAAGATTTTCATTCTTTCCACCATATTATACACCATTATCTTTAAAAATCCACCGGGATATTTAATTTTCTCATTACAGCGCGGATTATTTCCATTTCGGCACTGCCCGCATGGATATAGTTTTTGGTCAGGCCAACGGCAAAATCGTGTAAAGAATCGGCATAAGTCATTGAACCGCCGTACCCGCCATGGCCAAAAATAGATTTTCGCCCATTATAACCGCCCACGCCATAACCCAGCCCAAAGTAGCTAGTTCCGTCCGGCATGACCCTGGTTGACGATACGGTTTTTGCTTCTTTGACCCGCGCTTCGGAAAGCAGGGATATTCCGTCTGCTCCGCCGGGCAGCAGCGCGGCATAATGACGCGCAAGGGATAAGGCATTAAAGACACCGCCGACTCCGGGAAGACAAGCTTTTAGGGTTTCTTTTTTGTTAATCCAATCGGACATTGACATACAGCATTCCGGGATTGTAATGATTCCGTTGCCGTTTAAGTTATTTTTGTCAAACCCCGGTTCATAAATAGCCGCAATGGGCAAGGTATCAATTAACTCTTCCGGAATCCCGATAAACATCTTTACCCCTAACGGTTCGCAAATTTCTGTTTTTAATAATTCGGCAATCGTTTTTTTGCTAACAAGCTCAATTATCCGCCCGACAGTAAAACTATATGTAATGGCATGGTATTCTTGGAGTTCGCCCGCGGCCCAAAGCGGTTTTGTGTCTTCCATCAGCCTGCACATATATTCCCAGTTGTTTAGCTCGGCATTAGTCAGCTTTTCCGGCAAATGGGGAACGGCGGCCGTGTGGTCAAGTGCTTGCCTGACGGTGATATTTTCTTTGCCGCATTTGGCAAAATCCGGCCATATTTCACAAATTTTTTGCTCATAATCAAGCATTCCCCGGTCAGCCAAGATATGAAGCAGGGTCGCGCTTATTCCTTTGGTCACAGAAAAAGAAGGGAACAATGTCTCTTCCGTAACCGGAACTTTGGTTTCGGTATCAGCAACGCCGGAACAAGCGTTTACGACTAGCTCCCCTTTTAGGTAAACGGCAAGCTGGATTCCCTTTTCCCTGCCGTTTTGGGTAACTTCATCAAGCATATTTTGCATTTCAGTTTGGACATTCTGGTATTTCATTTTGCACCTCGTTTCATTTAGTTATTGGCTAGTAAAAGCTCTTTTTCTTTTTTATCAAATTTTCTCGATAAATAAAATAATAATAGCAGGTTCACCATCTGGAATAAAAAGATATGGACGGCGGGCAGGAAAAAACCGAACGCTGCGCCTAAAAGAGCCGGGGGCAGCGAACTCATGACGGCTATTTTGGTTTTTTCCCCAAAATCAAAGCTGCTTGACGTCATGCGGAAAATGCCAAGAAAAACCGCAGCGAGGAAGTAAAAAAATAGCTGTAAAACTAATAAAATCAAGCAAGCATATAAAAGCAGCGGAAGCAGGAAAGTGGGGATATAAAGATTATAAACCGCAAGCATTCCAAAAATCTCGGCAAACGATGATTCGTTAACGTCAAAAAACTCTGCCGGGGCTGATAAAATGATATTGTCATCAGCATAAACGACAAAATCATTGAAGAAATAAATAACAGGCGTTATTTTATTAATTTTATCCGCATTAAACGGTTCGGAATGATGATACTCAAAATTAGGATTAGTAAAATCCTGGGAAAATAAGCGTGAATAAAGCTGATCTGGCTGCGTTCTTATCACCAAGCTAAAGATGGGGATAAATAACAGGCAGAAGACAAGCAGGAAATGCAAAAATACATACCGCCACTTCATTTTAATTGATGAAGTAACAAAGGGGTATGCTTTTCCCAAGCAAAGAATGGCAGCATATAAATAGTCTTTGACAGGATTCATTTAAAACCTCGCGTCTTCCCATAATTCCACATAGTTTCACATTATTTCACACTATTTTATTTTACGTTATTCCACAAAATAAATTTTCACATCATTCCCCTTTATTTGCCCCGGCGGATATCCCGGTCAGCAAGAACCTTTGAAAGGACATATATAGGACCGTAATCGGCAAAGCAATCAAAATCGCCCCGGCGCAAAAGGCCGTCAAATCCGGAGCAACATTTTGCTGGCTGGACATATTGAATAGCCCAATCGCAAGGGTCTGATTATCCTGGTTCCGGATTAGGAAACGGGGAAGCATGAAGTCCATCCACGGGGCCATAAAGGCCATCAAAGCGACAAAAGAAAGAATCGGGGTCGATAATGGCAGGAGAATCCGCCAAAAAACCTGAAACTTTGATGCGCCGTCTATATAAGCAGCTTCGTCAATCGACTTGGGCAGATTCTGCAAATTCCCTTTAATGAGCCAGATATTAACCGGAATTGAACCAGCCACATAGCAAATGATCAGCATATTTAGATTATCCAGCATATTGAAGTTTAATGCAATCATATAAATTGCCGTCAGGCTCATAAAGCCGGGAAAGAGCTGGAGAATCAAAACGGAAAGCAGCCCGGCTTTCTTGCCTTTAAAATCAAAGCGGGCAAACACAAAGGCGGTCATAGTATTAATTAGGACCGAAAAAATCATCGTCATTACCGCAAGATATGCGGTATTACGATACCAGACAAGATACTTTGTTTCCTTAATCAGCCGGATATAATTGTCAAAGGTCGGGGAGCTGGGAATCAGGTGTGTCCTTCGATATCATTAATGGGGTCAAATGAGGACCCGATCACCCACAAAAGCGGATATAGGACGATAATGGCAACAACAGTCAGCTCAAGATGAATTAGTAAACTGACCAGATATCGTTTTAAAATGGCAAGCTGATTATTTTTTTTATTTTTGGGCATGATTATTTTCTCCTTACTGAATCTTTTTTAATCATCATTAAAAGCGCGTGTTTTCATTAAGTTATATCCGCTTACCATCGCAATAATAATGAAAATCAAGATTGAAATCGCGGCTGCAACATTGTACATCCGTTGTTCAAGGGTCAGCTTAAATATCCAAGTAATCAAAAGGTCGGTCGTTCCGGCCAGCTGTAAACTAGGGTCACGCGGATTTCCTTGCGTCAGAAAGTAAATGACGCCGAAATTGTTAAAGTTGGCAGTAATAGTCATGACAATCATTGGCGCGGTTGCCGTCAGGATGACCGGGAATGAAATATGATAAAATTTGTGCCAGCTGTTTCCGCCGTCAATTTCGACCGCTTCATGAAGCTCAGGGGAGATAGAGGTCATCGCGGCAGATATTAACGCCATAAAAAACGGAAAACTCAGCCACATATTAACCAGGACGACAATCAGCCGCGCCCAATTGGTGTCGCTCAAAAAAGGAAGGGCTTGATCAATGATTCCGGAGTTCATAAGAAGCCGGTTAATCGTGCCGTCTTTGTTAAACATGGCCCGGAAAACAAGTAAAGACACCAAAGCTGGCATTGCCCATGGCAAAATGAAAATGCTGCGCCACATCGGCTTTAGGCGGACACTTTTGGCATTAATCAAAATTGCCTGTAAAAGCCCAAAACCATAAGCGGTAAAGGTGGCAATGAAAGCCCATGCAACCGTCCATGAGAGGACGCGCAGAAAGGTATTTCCCCAAATCGGGATTCTGACCATGTCGGTAAAAGTCTTAAAACCGACCCACTCAACAACATTTCGCGGCGGAATCGCATTAAGATCATAGTTGGTAAAAGCAATCAGAATGGAAAAAAGCACTGGGATTACGGAAATAAACAGAATCAACAATGCTCCGGGGGTGATCATAATGTATTCGAAAGAATTTTTCCACAAGCTATGTACATAATCAATGCTGCTGATTTTTTCGCCGCGTTCGATTTTTACCCTTGAGATATAAGCATCACGGATATTCCATATCCAGATGGACACGAACAGCAAGAGGATTACCGTGGAAATAATCCCTCCGGCAAGAAGCATGATCGAATGGTCGAAAACAAGCGTTGCGGAGCTTTCGCGGGGTATTTCGCCTAAGGTATATAGCCCCCACAGGCCTTTGGTAAAATAACCTGCGTTGCGGAAAGTCGCCTCGACCTTTCCGAGCAGGACATCGAGTGTGCCTGTTGAAAGCTCAATAAAAACAAGAATTGCTTGGAAAAAGAGAAAAATTATGCCTTTTAGCTTTTGCTGATTGATAATCTGGCCGCTCCCCCAAATAATAGCGGAGCAAAGCATACAAATAATTTTCAAATTAACCTCCATGTCACGTCTAGCGCGACTTAAGTAGCTGTATATCCGGCACTCCATAAGCTTACCTCATGAAGTGCCTGGATAAATTAACTAAGACAGCTTTTATTTTGGGCAAAGGAATGCCAATAGGCAAGCCAATAGGCAAGCCTCTTTTTTAATCATACATCGAAAGCCCAGCCCCATTAAGCAGCATTTCATAGGTTTCCATTGCGCGCATTTGTGACTCTTCAATTGTCAGAAGCCCATCCCAGGCAAACATGAAGAGTTCGGCCCACGGCTGCCAAAGGAAACGCATTTCGGGAATCGAGGGAACAGGGACGGTGTAGAAGGATTGCTCAGCCATGCCAATAATCCATTCATCATCGGCAAGGCCTTCAACCACAGAGAGGTCTTTTAATGCCGGAATCCCGCCATAAATGTTATAAGTGATGTTCGCCATTTCATCTGAGGCCATAAATTCAGCCAGAGCAAAGGCAGCGTCAAAATTCTTGGAGTAGCTGGAAACCGCGCCTGCCCATGACGAGGATAAAACCTTAGGCTGGACACCGTTAATCGTCGGAATCTTGGCTGTGCCAAAGTTAAGCCCGACTTCTTTGGCGACACCAACAGCCCACGAACCAGTAATGCAGTAAGGGGTTTCGCCTCTTTGGAAAGCCCCAACAGTCGCGCCATAATCAGCTTCTTCATTGCTATAGTCGAAAACAGCTTTCATGGCAAGATAATCAGCAAGCCCCCTGGCGACTTCTGGGCTGTCAAACTCCGGGTTTTTCCAGTCATCCCCATTTGGGCCCATTGGCTGCCAGCCATGGGTGCTAAGGAAAAGATAATTATGGAAACCGTCGCCAGTCGGCCAGCGCATGGCATACTTTCCGATTGAGGGGTCGTTGTAGGTTTTGGCAAATTCGATAATTTCTTCCATCGTTTGCGGCGGGCCGTCCACAAGGTCTTTATTATAGAAAAGAGCGATGTTTTCGATTGTATAAGCGGCCCCATAAACCTGGCCATCGATAGTGACTGTAGTTACCGGAGCTTCAAGAATCTGGTTTTCGATTCTTGCTTGCATATCAGCAGGGAATGGTTCTAAAAAACCATCGGCGGCAAGATGGCTGATTTCATTATCAGCAATGCCAATGACGTCAGGGCCGATTCCGGAAGGGCCGTCAAGCGTAAGCCTGCTGGCTAATTCAGCAAAGCCGACTTCTTCGAAGTTGACAACCACGTTCGGGTAAATAGCATTAAATCCTTCGATGATTGCCGTGGCAAAAACTTCTTCGGTCATCCATAAGACCAGTTCGCCGCTGATGTCAGCAGGTATAGTGCTGATTTCGGTATTAGTTTCACCATCGGCAGTAGCAGATGAAGCAGTATTATTTTGATTGGGCGTGTTGGCGTTTGCTTGGGGGGGTGTGTCGGTGCTTCCGCACGCGGATATGACACCAGATAACAAGATAAAGATTAGGCACAGGGATAATAATTTTTTCAATTTTTTCTTTTTCATGGAATCCTCCTAAATGAATTTTCGTAAATTTTCGTAAATGGGAGCTAGTTACATAAAAATGGTAAAAAATGGTTTCGCAAAGGCCTTTGCTATGTTCATATCTTGATAATACCTCATGTAATTATAATTTGTCAAGAAAATTTACGAAAATTACTTGACAAATTTGCGAAAACGTTGTAGTATTGTAGGAGAGAAATCTTACGAATTTTCGTAAGCAGGAGGATAATGGAAAATTATGGCAATAACAATTAAAGATGTGGCACACGAAGCAGGCGTTTCTTTTTCGACCGTAAGCAAGGTAATCAATAACTCACATGAAATTTCGGAAGCGACTGCAATCAAAGTCAAAGAAGTAATGAAACGCCTTGACTATACACCCAATGCCCGGGCTGCCAGCTTCCGGCGGAAATCGACCCGGAATATTGCTTTCCTCACCCCGCTTAAAAAGGGCGAGGCGTTTATCTTCCCCCATAAGTTTGACATCATCTGCGGTGTCCACGCAATGCTGGTCAGGAGAGGCTATAATGTCACCTTGGTAGATATATCTGATGATGAGAAAATCGCCGCAACGATTAAAAGCGTCATCTCAACGGGCGGATATGAAGGGCTGATTGTCCATGCTTGGAACTTAAATACTGACGCGGCCGCAATATTAGTCAGGGGAAACTTTCCTTATATAGTCATTGGCGAGCCAAATTTTGAAAGCCAGATATGCTGGCTGGACAATAATAATGTTCTTGCCGGGGGGATTGCGGCCCGCCATCTTGCCGATTGCGGTGCAAAAAAGATGGCATTCGTCGGGACTCCGTGGGAAAGCCGCTTAGAAGGAGTATGCCTTACCCTTAAGGAACTGGGGCTTGAAATCAAGCCGGAGCATATCTGCCATACGGATTTGAGCGTTGGGCAAGGTTATGCCGTTACGTTAGAATTACTAAATAGCAAAAACCGTCCGGACGGAATCATTTGCGAAAATACGATGATTGCCATCGGGGTCATGAAAGCGATTAATGAAATCGGCCTGGCCCTGCCAACGGATATCCAGTTAATCACGTTTGACGACTACCCTTTTTCGCGGGTGATAGAGCCAATGCCAACGGTGATTAATATTGATTGTTATGACCTTGGCGAACAAGCGGCGTCGCAACTCATCAAAAACATCCGCAATCCCGCGCTTCACGTGCAAAGCTACATAACATTGCCGGAGCTGATCGTCCGGGGGACGACCAGAGGGGCTAGTTAGCTTGATAATAAATGACGGACTCCCATGGCCGCAAGGTAAGTTCCTTGCCGCTGGTTGCTCCGCTTGGTTGATAATTACAATAAAGAACTTCAAAATCCTGTAAATCAAACGGTGCGGAAAATGATATTTCCTCTTTGGTGAAATTACAGACAACAAGCAATTTTTCCTTGCCGTTTTCCCTTAGATAAGAAAAAGTATTTTCGCTGTCAGGGTCTAACAAGGTGAAAGTGCCGTCCGTGATAACATCTAGTTTATGCCGTAACTTAATCATTGCCTGATAAGCCGCAAAAATGGAATCGGGATCGCCAACCTGCTTCTCGGTATTGATGTTTTTGTAATTCGGATTGGTTTCAATCCACGGCTTGCCGGAGGTAAACCCAGCCGCAGCGCTTCCGTCCCATTGCATGGGGGTTCGTGAGTTGTCCCGCCCCTCTTTGGCAATCCGGCGCATCATCACATCTTCGGGGATGCCTTTTTCGGCCGTAAACTCGCGGTAAGCGTTAATCGCTTCCAAATCGCGGAAATCAGCAGGGCTATTAAAGACAGTGTTGGTCATGCCGATTTCCTGGCCTTGATAGATATACGGAGTCCCTTGCATCATATGAAGTGAGACAGCCAAGGTTTTTGCGCTTTTTTCCCAGTATTCCCCGGTATCGCCATATCTTGAGACGCTCCGCGGCTGGTCATGGTTTTCCCAGTAAAGGCTGTTCCAGGCTTTTCCTGACAGTTCGGTCTGCCATTTTGCCATTACTTTTTTTAGGTCGCGCAGGTTAATTATCTTGTCGCTCCATTTCGTTCCGTTTTCGACCACAAGCTCTGAATGCTCGAATTGAAAAATCATCGATAATTCGCTCAAATCGCCGGAGGCGTATTTTGTAGCTTCATCTATTGTCACCCCGGCGGTTTCCCCGACCGTCATAATATCGTATTTGGATAAAACTTCGCGGTTCATTTCGCGGATAAATTCATGTACACGCGGGCCATGAACAGAAAAAGGCCCAAAATCCCCATATAAAGCACCTTTGCTAACATTGCCGTCGGGCAGGCCCGGGACTTTGGAAATCATGCTGATAACGTCCATGCGGAACCCGTCAACGCCTTTATCGAGCCACCAGCACATCATTTCATAAACCTCTTTGCGGACGGCAGGGTTTTCCCAGTTAAGATCGGGCTGCTTTTTGCTGAAAAGATGTAAGTAATACTGCCCGCTCCCCTCATCATATTCCCAAGCCGGGCCAGAAAAAACGCTGCCCCAGTTATTCGGCGGCTGGGAATTTTTGCCATCTCTCCAATAATAAAAATCGCGGTAAGGGTTATCTTTGTTTTTGCGGCTTTCGATAAACCATTCATGCTCGTCAGAGGTATGGTTAACGACCAAATCCATGAGGATTTTGATCCCCAGCTGATGTGCTTTTCTAAGCATTTCATCAAAATTTGCCATCGTGCCGAATTCGGGATTAATCGCCCGGTAATCAGAAATATCATAACCGTTGTCATCGCCCGGCGAAGCATAAACCGGGGAAAGCCAGATGACATCTATGCCAAGGGTTTTAAGATAATCAAGCTTGCTAGTGATTCCGGGAATGTCGCCGATTCCGTCACCATTGGAATCGCAGAAACTGCGCGGATAAATTTGATAAACGACGGCTTTTTTCCACCACTTTGTTTGTTTAGCTTCCATATAATAAATGCCTCCTCGTTAATGGTATAATCGATGTTGTGAGTATAGCATGGAATGAGGATTTAGTAAAGATATTTACTTGGGGTGATTTGCGAGTAAGCGGCAAAGAAAGTTGTTACATAATTTTATGGGCTAAACTAATTACATTCCCATAATAATTCCAAAAACTATATTTTTCCTTTACAAGCCGATAACTTTCGATGCCCATTTTTTCTATTAAACGAGGATCATTAATGAAAAGATCAAGCGTTTCTTCTAAGGAGCTCTTTATATTATCTTTAAATAAATACCCATTAACTCCCTCTTCCACATAACAAGCAGTTCCATTTTGGTCGGAGCAAATAATAGGAAGAGAGTTTGCCATTGCTTCCAATTGAGAAATGCTGGCTGGCTCAAGAGTGCTTGGGATTATAAACAGATCTGCTTTTTGATATTCTTGGAAAATTTGAGTGCGATTTAGGTTTTTCATTAGATTAACTTTATCGGCTAATTGATGCTCTTGAATATATTTTTTTGCCTTGTCATAATAGTCTTTATGTTCTTTAGTGCAACATTCGCCAACAATGGTCAGATGAACTTCTTTGTTTGCAATTATTTTTAAAAGCATCAGATGATTTTTCCGGTCTAGATATTTACCAACCGAAAGTATTCGGATAACACCATCTGAAATGTATTTTTTTTGCTTTGGCGAAATCATTGGCGGCATTACAAAAGGAACAAAGTGGGCATTAGGTTCTTTCACTTTTCCTTTTTCTGTAGTTCCGTATACTGGTGTAATTCGTATTTTTGGAGTCAGGCATCTGACAAAACGGTGGGCAAAATCATTTTTTATCTTATCTTCCCATAAAGGGCTTTGATTATATAAAATAGACGGTATTTTAAGCAGCTTGCAAATCAGATAAGCAAAAATAGTATACATTGAACGTTCACGCAAAATAGCGATATCAGCTTTATAATTTTTAATTTCCTTGAAAAGTTTTAATGCTGGGGGAAAACCTTTTTTGATATCCTTTGGAGATAAGCATGAATAGCCGATAATAATAGGATTAACACAGCTATGCTCTTCAGTATTCCCCACAAAATGACTAATGAACATAACATCATGGCCTTGCCTTACTAAGCCTTCCATAATTGGCACTTGATTAGTGTGATAACGGGGTGCAATAAATAAAAAGCGCATCTTATACCTCATGAATTTCACTATTTCCTCACCAAATTCAAAAATCGATCAGCTATTTCTGCTATTGAATAAAGCTCTCTTATTTTAGTCGCATTAAGAGATAAATAAGAGGCAAAATCTTGATTATCTGCCAAGCGGCTCATTGCCCTTGCCATTGCCTTTTCATCCTTAATCGGAACCAGTAAACCATTTTCTTCATTCTTGATATATGTCCGGCACCCCCCCATCGGAACGTCCGTTGCAATAGTTGGAATGCCCATTGCTAATGCTTCGAGCATGGAATTGGACAAGCCCTCATGATCGGAAGAAAGGATATACATACCGCTGTCAACAATCTCATTAACTACATTTTGAGTAAACCCATGCCAAACAACATTATCTACTATATTAAGCGATGAGGCCAATTCCTTTAATTCTCTTTCAAGTGAACCTGTACCATAAATATGCAGATTGTATTCAGGATGCTCTTGAATAAATATTTTAAAGGATTTAAGTAAGAGAGGGATATTCTTTACTGTTTCCAACCTGCCTGACGATACGATGTTTTTTTTTCTTTTGCCCTCAAAACGGTTAGGAATTTTTCCGTCAACGGGGTTAGGGATAACTACGGATTTTTTACGAACTGATGCTGGAAAAAACTCCATCGCTTCCTTAGTTTGGAACGCTAAGCAATCTGCTTGCTTATATGCCCAATCACGCCATTTATAGTTTGGGTCTTGATATGGATCACTTCGCTCTGAAACTAATATGAATATATTCATCAAATATGATGCAAGAACGCAATATGCTGCTCCCATGCTGCTAAATGCAAAAATAATACAACCCTCATTTTTCTTTAAATAAGAACGTATCTTCCTCACCCTATCTATTTTTAGCCAGACGTTTCCTGCCGGTGCTGCGGATATGCTAACAATTTCGACACGCTTATCAAGCTCGTATACTACCTGATTCCCGGCAAACAACATTATTGCAACCTCTATATTACGATTTGCATATTCATTTGCAAGCAAAGTTATTACTTTTTCAGTTCCGCCGCCGAGCATATTTGGTACGACAAAGACAATCTTCATTTTGAATTATTCCTCTTTTGATCATTGAGAAGATTAAACTGCTTAACGTTATATTCAGCACTCAATTTATCTCGATATATCAAGCAGTTTTTCACATAAACAGCATTTTTATCGCATATCATTTTTAATTCCGTTGTACTCCAATTATCCTTAACAATCCCCAAATTTTCTCTCTTGATATAATCAGCATTGAATGGCACGGAGTTCGTCAGGATAGGAGTACCTGCAGCAATGCTTTCAACTATGGAAACCATGCTATTGTCTTTCTGTGTGTCAATCAAAAGCGCTTTGGCCTTTTGCAAAATTGGCAGCATTTCTTGGTGATTCATCTTTCCATAAAAAATAACGTTGTTTTTCAATCCAAGCCTAACTGCTTCTTCTTGTAGTTCTTCTTTAAGCTCTCCCTCACCAATGATTCTAAGTTGATATGTCATATCACTTTCTTTTATAAAATCATGAAAAATATGAATAATATTTAATATATTTTTTCTTTTAATCAATTGTGAAACTACGACAAAATACTCCTCTTTCTCTTTGCTAAATCCAATTTTTTTTAAGTCCACCCCATGATCAATAAAGGTGTCAGCAACATTTTGGCAATAAACGGAAATAAACTCTGATGCCCTTTTCGAACGCGGAACGACCAGGACAAAACGCATAAAAAGCCTGGCAACGCAATTATACCATAACTTCGACGGAATTTGCTTTAGCAATTTTTGATGTGCGCCTAATTCATGCCAGATAATCAACTTGCTTTTAGCCCATATCACACATTGGAGAGAAGTGAGCGAAAAAACTTCACTTGAAATGATATAATCAAAGTCCCGTTTACTTTTTCTTAAATACCTGCCCAATCCTTTAAGCAGGGGTAAATACCGCGGCTTAAATATTTTCTTGCAGATACATTTCATCCATTTAACCTCAAACGGATAGTCTTCCTCCAGAAGCGGCCGATAAGCGGAAGCCGCCACTAATACTGGCTCATGCCCACATTCTAAAAAAGCCATGCAAAGCGAATAAATCATTGTATCTTTGATGGAAAATACTTGTGGTATATCGTCGTTTTCGGCAGTAAACAAAATGGGATTTATAATTAATACCCGCATCTTTATCTCACTTTCAATAAGGGCATTATAAATGATTTTTTTAAAAGAGTCAATCATAACATGGGCAAAGCTTTGCACAATATCATGATGAAAATTATGCAAAATAGTTATTATACTTATTTATTTAGTTATTTTTAGAAAGGAATTGACAAAAGAAAAAATTGTGTTGTATAATGTCATGGTAATGAGGGGGATAAATTGATTCGCACAACTAGTCAAGTCCTAAATATATTGCAAAAGTGAGGAAAGTTAGTATGATTGATTTTCTGTTTGTATATGAGATAAAAAACAGAGAAATCGAGACCATTATATTATTAGGTGAAGAACTTAAGCGACGAGGATATAAAGTTGAATATATTCATGTTTTAATGCAAAGGAAATTATCGAGAAAAGAAGAAATCAATACTATCCTGAAATTCAACTTAAAGAGTGGCATGAATACCATAATCGAGTATTCACAGCTTGTGAAATCATTCAAACATTTTGTGAATTTAAGATTTGAACAAGTTTTTTCAAATCATGCTCATAAATTTGCTGATAGTTTATACCCTCATGATTGTGTAAAAGGTTTATTTCATCTATGTTGGGGAAGAGCCCAATATAATGAGCTAGTTGAGCGTAAAATTACTCCAGATTCACTAATAATGGCTGGACCCATTCATATGGATTTTTTACGTCCGGCTTTTTCGATTTTTTACAAAAGCAAAAAAGAACTCCAAGAAGAATATTGCTTATTGGAAAATAAGAGCATTTTTTTGTTTATTGAATCTGGCTTTCTTTCAAGACGTGAAGCTGAGGGCGTAGTAAGCAGATATCCGGAATCTCGCCTGGTAGAAACGCATGATGATTCATTAGAAACTTTTTCAATAATTTTATTATGGATAGAAAAATATCTTCAATCTTTCCCAGATACTTATTTTATTTATAGACCCCATCCGGGAAAAGTTGATGATATGGATATTTCGGAGCTTAAAAAATATGAGAACTTTAGAGAAATAAAAGATTATTCGATAAAACAATGGATTTTAGTATCTGACATTGTTGCAACAACTACGTCAACTTCGATAATAGAAGCTTATTTTGCTGGAAAAAAGTGCGTTGTCTTGCGTCCTAAAGAAATAGAAAATCGCGATGACTCACCCATATATCATAATTGTGAGTCAATTAAAACGTTGGAAGATTTTTTAAAGATTAACACAGAGACAGGGCAAAGCTTGGATGAAAGGGTGGTTAAGGAATTCTATGATGTAGATGAGAAATACCCTTCATTTATGCGAATGTGTGACGCATTAGAAAAAATATATGCGGATAAAAGACACATTATTGATTTGGACAACCTCAAAATAGGAAAAAATAGGCTTACAGTAAAAAATTGGGGAGTAAAATGGTATATTAAAAACAAAATGATTGCACTGCAAAGTATAACAAACATTTCTTTTGGCGAGAAAACAGATTATATGCTAAAGACGCTTAAAACCAGAAAATCATATATTACATCTAATGATGAAATAGCATTAATTAGTAATAAAATTCGTAAAATATTGCATTGAGGTTAGCAGGAGCAAAATGTCAAATATGAAAATCACATTTATTGGGCTGGGAAACATGGCAACGGCGATGATAAACGGCATTCTATTAAACGGAATTGTCGATAAGGGCAGCATTACCGGGACTGACATATCTTTGGCAGCGCGGATTAATTCCCAAGAAAAATTCGGGATAAAAGCTGCTGCTTACAATGCCTTGGCTTGCGAAAAAGCCGATATTATTATCTTGGCGATAAAGCCGCAAATTGCCGAAAGCGTGCTGGAAGAGATAAAAGGTTTTGTTTCCGCCGAAACAATTATCCTTAGTATTATGGCGGGGAAAACAATGGCTTGGATAGCTGATCGACTGACCGAGTCAGTCAACTACACTGGCGGGAAAACCAAAGCTGCAAAAGCGAAAAGCACGAAAGCCAAACCAGCCAAAATTGTCCGCGCAATGCCGAATACCCCGGCACTTGTTGGCGAAGCGATGACTGGAGTCTGCCGTAATGCTTATGTAAGTGATGACGAAATGGATAAATGCTTAAGCTTGCTTAACAGTATCGGGAAAGCCGAAGAAATTCCGGAAACACTTATTGACGCTGTGATCGGGGTCTCTGGCAGCGCCCCGGCTTATGTCTTTATTTTTATTGAAGCTTTGGCAGATGCGGGAGTTGCGGCCGGGATGCCCCGTGAGCAAGCATACCGCTTTGCCGCAAGGAATGTCCTTGGCAGTGCCAAGATGGTCCTTGAAACAGGAAAACACCCCGGCGAATTAAAAGATATGGTCTGCTCGCCCGGCGGAACAACAATTGAAGCGGTTAAGGTTCTGGAAGAAAAGGGTTTCCGCGACGCGGTTATCGCAGCCGCGGCGGCCGCAATAAAAAGGGCTGGGGAGCTGTAGGTTTGTCGTTGAAACGTCAGGTGAAAACAAATGTCCCCCGACTGCAAACGACTGGAGCAGTCGTTTGCAGTCGTTTGCGGCTCGCTTGTTTTCCTGCTAGATATAAATTTTGGAGTTCTAAACTGCAACTCCAAACCTTTGGTTTGTCGTTGAAACCCCGGGTGAAAACAAATGTCCGCTGACGCGGCCGCTTGTTTTCCTGCCGGGGTTTCATAACACTAGTTATTAAATAATAATTAACAGCTTAATAAATTCGTAAAAATCCAGCCATTTTACTGGATTTTTTTATTGGTAACACCTGCTATTTTTTGATGATTGCACCCCTTAAGCTTGATTTTCCAAGAAAAAAATTTGACAAAGGCAAAAAAATTTGCTATATTAATATTACTTCGGTGTAATATTTTCGTAATAATTGAATATTATGTAGAAAGATATTTTATGAAATACCAGATATAGTGTTTTGGCTATATTCTGGATTTGGAGGAAACTATGCTAAAAATAAAACTGGTTGCTATTTTTTTGGTAATCAGCCTAAGTTTTGCTTTAGTGCCGGGCATCAGCGCAGAAGCAACTGAAGAAACGTTTATGAGTGCCGGGATTTCTACTTATTTGAATCCAGTTACCACTAACGCCACTTTTGAAGTAGCATCAATTGATGAAACCTTATGTATTAACCAGAAATTTCAGCTTGAGCAACAGCGGATTGGTGATGAGTTCGCAATGGCGAATGTGCAGAAATCCCTTAATATTCGCCTAGAACCCGATGAAGGATCGGACAGGGTCGGGGTTTTATATAAGGATAACGGCGGGATTATTTTGGATCGGGATTCCGACTGGATAAAGATTAAGTCTGGTGACGTGGTTGGCTGGGCAAAAGAAGAATTTTTACTGACTGGCGAAGAGGCACAGGCAATGGCTGATGATGTTGGCCATTGGCTTGCGACAATTGAAACAGATGTCGTCCGCGTCCGCCAAGAGCCGAACTTAGAATCAGAAACCTTAGGTTATATTGCTTATGATGACGGCTTAACGATTATTGAAATAATAAACGAGGAATGGGTCAGCGTTGATTATGAAGGCGAAGTCGGTTATGTCGTGACGGAATTTATCAGCGTCAGATTCCATATTGACGAGGGCGAGACAATCGAAGTAATCAAAGCCCGTGAAGCCGCCGAAGCAGAAAAACGGCGGACGGCGAACCGTGGCCGCGTTGATGCTTCCGCCGATGAAATCCGCTTGCTGGGTGCTTTAATTTACTGCGAAGCCGGAAATCAATCATATGAGGGCAAAGTAGGAGTAGGCGCAGTAGTAATGAATCGCGTAAAAAGCGGTGCTTACCCTAACACAATCCACGGTGTAATTTACGCTTCCGGCCAGTTCCCGCCCGCCCTAAATGGCAAAGTTGCGCGTATTTATGAGCAAGGCGTTCCGGCCAGCTGCCTACAGGCGGCCGAAGCCGCTATCAACGGCGAAACAACCGTTGGCGGCGCGACCCGCTTTAACAGAAACCGGGGAACTCGTGAGGGGATAGTAATCGGGGCCCATATATTCTGGTAGTTAAAAATTCACTCTTTCTTTATTCTTCAAAATATAGTATGATAAAAAAAGGACTGCAACACACAGGGTGTGTTGCAGTCCCTGCAAGAATTTCCTATACACTATACATTAGTAAGGAAGAAAATGTTTCTCGTAGTTGCCTTGCCCGCCTTCTCCCATATGAAATTTGTATTTTACATTCATTAGGGCACAGCAACATAGAGATTATTTTCTGACTTACATATTATACCCCATGCATTTCACAAGCGGAGCTTGTGAAACTGCTTAAATAGGAAGTGAAAATTTTAATTTTCACACTAAATCTTACTAAATAAAAGGAGAGCGTACCTATGGATATGACATTTTTTTGGCTGATTTTGTTTGTTGTTTTTGTCTTGGTTGAATTGGCGACAATGGGGCTTTCAACAATTTGGTTTGCAGGGGGCGCCCTGGTTGCAACGATAGCTTCAGCCTTTGGTTTGCCAATCCCATTACAGGTAATCCTATTTTTAACGGTTTCTATTTTATTACTTTATTTTACCCGCCCAATTGCGGTAAAATATTTTAATAAAGACCGGGCAAAAACAAATATCGAAAGCTATGTCGGGCGTGAAGTCATTGTCATTAGTGAAATCGACAATCTCCAAGGAATCGGCCAAGTTACCTTGGGCGGCCAGGAATGGACAGCGCGGACGACCAACAATGCCGTGACTTTGCCAATCGGCGCGGTTGGTATTGTAAAAGCAGTCGATGGGGTCAAACTGATTATCGAAGAAAAAATAGCGGAACAATAATCTTTTTTCAAGAAAGGAAAGGTATCACATGGAAGGTTTAATTGCATTAATTCTTATTGTTATTTTTGTCATCTGGGTTTTGTCAACTTGTATCAAAATTGTCCCTCAAGCCAACTCGTTTGTTGTTGAGCGGCTTGGAGCATTTCAGTCAGCATGGTCGGTCGGGCTGCATTTCAAAATCCCTTTGATTGACCGGATCGCCCGCCGCGTAAACCTCAAAGAACAAATCGGCGATTTCCCGCCGCAGCCGGTTATCACCAAGGATAACGTCACAATGCGGATTGACACAGTCGTATTTTATCAGATTACTGACCCGAAACTTTTTGCTTACGGTGTCGAAAATCCGATTATGGCGATTGAGAACTTAACCGCAACGACCTTGCGTAATATCATCGGTGACTTAGAGCTTGACCAGACTTTGACATCACGCGAAACAATTAACACCAAGATGCGTTCTTATCTTGATATTGCCACCGACCCATGGGGCATCAAAATAAACCGCGTTGAGCTAAAGAACATCATGCCGCCAGCAGAAATTCAAAACGCGATGGAAAAACAAATGAAAGCCGAGCGTGAACGCCGCGAAGCAATTACCCGCGCCGAGGGTGAAAAGAAAGCAAATATTACGGTTGCCGAGGGTGAAAAGGCATCTGTCATCTTAAAGGCAGAAGCTGAAAAGCAATCAGCAATCCTCCGGGCAGAAGCCGAAAAAGAAAAAATGATCCGCGAAGCCGAGGGTGAAGCGGAAGCGATTTTGAAAGTCCAGCAAGCAAAAGCCGATGGCATCCGCATGATCCGTGAAGCAGGTGCTGATGAATCAGTCCTCAAAATCAAGAGCCTTGAAGCCTTTGAAAAAGCCGCTGACGGAAAAGCTACGAAGATAATTATCCCCTCAGATATCCAAGGCTTGGCTGGGCTGGCGACTGCTTTTAAAGAAACAATAAACGCTTAGCATTGAGAGGAGCATTTATATACTCATGAACTTAAAAGGCCGTCATTTTTTAAAGCTATTGGATTACTCGACCCAAGAGATAGAGTATTTGCTTGAGTTATCCGCAGACCTAAAAGAAAAGAAAAAGAATAATACTGCCACCATAAGCCACCGGGGCAAAAATATTGTCCTCATTTTTGAGAAAACCAGCACCAGGACCCGCTGCGCTTTTGAAGTAGCGGCTCACGATCTGGGGATTCAGACAACCTATCTTGACCCGGCCGGTTCACAATTTGGCACAAAAGAAAGTGTTGCTGATACGGCGCGTGTTCTTTGCGGAATTTATGACGGAATCGAATATCGCGGCTTTGGCCAGGAAATCATTGAAGAGCTGGCGCAGTATTCCAAAGTTCCGGTTTGGAACGGTTTGACGAATGAGTTCCACCCTACGCAAATGCTGGCCGACCTTTTGACGATCAAAGAGCATTTTGGCACGTTAAAAGATATCCGCCTTACCTATCTGGGTGATGCCCGTTACAATATGGGTAACTCTTTAATGGTTGCCTGTGCCAAGATGGGAATGCACTTTACCGCCTGTACGGCGGAGGCTTATTTCCCGGCCGAATCGCTGGTGAATGAATGCCGGGCAATTGCCGCCGCAACCGGGGGAAGCATTACCTTGACAGAAGATGTAGCATCCGGCGCTTTAAGGGCAGATGTGATTTATACTGATGTCTGGGTTTCAATGGGTGAGCCTGATGAAGTATGGGATAAACGGATTAAGGATTTAAAACCTTATCAGGTTACAAAAGAAGTAATGGAAAAAGCGGATCAAAAAGCTATTTTTATGCATTGTCTCCCTGCTTTCCACGATACCAAAACAGCTATTGGGCGGACGGTTTTTGAAAAATACGGCCTGACCGAAATGGAAGTTACTGATGAAGTTTTTGAATCCGCCCAAGCGGTGGTTTTCCAGCAGGCCGAAAATCGGATGCATACGATTAAAGCGGTGCTGGCGGCGACATTATGAGCAACATTAATAACCTAAAGCGGACCTCGCTTTGCGGGGCGAATGCTTACGAAACGAAATATTACTTAAATGAGCAATTTTCCGGCTTGCCATCGGCTGTTTTAGATGAGCTTAAAATACTATGCGTCCTTTTTACTGAAGAAGTAGGCGGGATTTTTACGATTTGGTTTGAAGCCGATGGGACGATTGCCTTGGAAACAGAATATGAAGAAAGTGATATTTACTACGATGAAATTTCAAGCGGCTTAATGGTTCATGAAGTGCGGAAGAAACGCAGGGAATTGTTTGAGTCTTTGGAAATTTATTATAAAACGTTTATTTTAAAGGAAATGCCATGATTCTTACTATTGATGTCGGGAATACCAATATTAATTGCGGGCTTTTCGCTGGGACAAGCCTTGTGACCACTTTCCGCCTGACGACCAAGCAATCATGCACTTCTGATGAATACGGAATAGCATTTATCGATTTACTGCGCATAAATAATATCAGTAAAGCTGATATTTCCGGGACAATCATTGCCAGCGTCGTCCCCGGTGTCATGCACGCTCTAGTCGGGGCAATTACCCATTATCTTGGCACAGCCCCGCTTATCATGGGTCCGGGGATCAAAACCGGAATCAAAATCACATCAGAAAATCCCCGCGAAATCGGGGCGAACCGGATTGCAACTGTTGTTGCGGGATATGAAATATACGGCGGCCCGGTTCTGGTCCTTGACTTTGGGACGGCCACTACCTATGACCTCGTGACAGCGGAGGGCTGCTTTGGGGCAGGAGTCACCGCCCCTGGGCTTGGCATTTCCGCTAAGGCGATGTGGGAAAAGACCGCAAAGCTTCCGGAAGTCGAAATCAAAAAACCCAAATCAATCCTTGCAAAAGAAACAATATCCAGCATTCAGGCTGGCCTTGTTTATGGGCAGATTGGCCAGACTGAATATATTATTAACCAAGTCAAAAAAGAAACTGGCTATGAAAATCTAAAAGTAGTCGCAACTGGCGGCCTTGGACGGATTATTGCCGAAGAAACCGATGCTATCCAAGTTTTTAACAGCCACTTGACCTTGGAGGGCTTGCGCCTTATTTATTATAAGAACAAATCAACTAGCCTATGAATTATCTTAACGAACTAAAAATCGGAAACGTTATCCTGCCCCACAACTTAATCCTTGCCCCAATGGCCGGGGTCACCGATATGCCTTTCCGTGTTTTATGCGCTGAACAGGGGGCTGGTTTGTCATGTACAGAAATGATCAGCGCAAAAGCCATTTTATACGGCAATAAAAATACCGCGACCCTGCTTGAAATTTCCCCGGCTGAAAAATTTGTTTCACTCCAATTATTTGGTTCTGAACCGGAAATCATCAGCCAGATTGCCGCCCGGATTGAGGAATACCCTTTTGATATCCTCGACATAAATATGGGCTGCCCGGTCCCCAAAATAGTCAATAATGGCGAGGGTTCGGCATTGATGAAAAATCCGCGCTTAGCTGGTGAGATAATCGAAAAAACTGTCCGGGCAATCAAAAAACCGGTCACGGTCAAAATCCGCAAGGGTTTTAGCGCGGATAGCGTTAATGCGGTCGAAATAGCCCATATCGCTTATGAATCAGGCGCGGCGGCGATTACGGTCCATGGGCGGACACGCAGCCAGTTTTACACCGGAAAAGCGGATTGGGATATTATTGCGGCGGTAAAAAATGCCGTCCCGATTCCGGTCATCGGCAATGGTGATATTGTTGACGGTGAGTCGGCACAAGCGATGTTTCTTAAGACAGGCTGCGACGGAGTGATGATTGGCAGGGCATTACGCGGTAATCCTTGGATTTTCCGGCAAATTGCCGCATATTTAAATGACAGTAGTGTCATTTTCAAGCCAACGGTTGCTGAAATTTTTGCCATGATAAAAAAACATACCGGACTAATGATAGAGCATAAGGGGGAGTATACGGCTCTTAGGGAGATGCGCAAGCACGTTGCTTGGTATACGAATGGCCTTTCTCATTCCGCGGAACTACGCCGCCGGGTTTGCGAGGTTGAAAGCATTGGGGAACTGGAAGAGCTGCTTTTAATTTATGCCGTTAATTGTAATGCCTTGACAGCTTAACCTAAAATTGTTATGGTTGTAATGTGGAAGTGGTAACATGAAAGGAACTGTAAAATATGAAAAAGCAAAAACCTTTGGCCCGGAGTGCCGGGACTTTAATGCCAGTATCAAGCTTGCCGTCACCATATGGGATTGGCGCGTTTGGTAAAGAAGCTTATGATTTTGTGGATTTTCTTGTCAAAGCCGGGCAAAAATATTGGCAGGTGTTGCCGCTTGGGCCAACTAGCTACGGTGACAGCCCCTACCAAAGTTTTTCGGCTTTTGCCGGGAATCCGTATTTTATTGATCTTGATGCCTTGATTTTAGAGGGCTTGCTTAAAAAAAGCGAAGTGGCGGGCAGTTGGGGCGATGACCCAGTTTATATCGATTACCACTTGCTTTATCAAAAAAGATATAAGGTGCTAAAAAAAGCTTTTGATCGCTCAAAGCTTTTGGGGACTCCTGAATATAAAGCCTTTTTAGAAGAACATGACAGCTGGCTTTCCGGCTATGCTGATTTCATGGCCAAAAAAGAAGATTATCCGCCGGAATTTTGGTTTTTTTGCCAATATTATTTCTTCAAGCAATGGAAAAAACTAAAAGACTATGCCAATGGCTTAGGAATTGAAATAATTGGCGACATTCCGATTTATGTTGCACTTGACAGCGCAGATGTTGTTGACAATCCGGAAATGTTTTTGCTTGACGAGAAAAGAAAACCGATTAATGTGGCCGGAGTTCCGCCTGATATGTTTTCCGCTGACGGGCAATTGTGGGGGAATCCGCTATATGATTGGGACAAAATGGAGCAGGACGATTTTGCTTGGTGGAAAAGGCGCATGAGCCACACGGTCAAGCTTTTTGATGTCATTAGGATTGACCATTTTGTTGGAATTGTTCATTATTTTTCGATTCCAGCCGGAAGCACTTCGGCAAAACCGGGGGTCTGGATGCCTGGGCCGGGGGAAAAGCTGCTTAACGCGATTAATTCAGTTATGGACGGAAAAAAGATTATCGCTGAAGATTTGGGCGAGGTAAGCAATGCCGTCATCCGTCTGCGTGACAAGGCAGCCTATCCGGGAATGAAACCGATGATTTACGCATTTTCGACCGATGGGACTCATGAATACCTGCCGGGTAATTTTGTCAAAAATATCGTTGTTTATGCCGGGACACATGATAATGAACCTTTAGCCGGGTATTTTGCCCGCTGTAAACAAAGAGAACGCCAATTTGCCCGCAAATACCTGAACGTAAAGCGGAATGCCGATATCCCATGGGCGGTAATCCGGTCGGGATATGCGTCTTGCGCGGATCTTGCGGTTTTCCAAATCCAAGACTACTTAAATCTTGGTGATGAGGCGCGGATTAACATACCCTCGACCTTGGGCGGCTTAAACTGGCGTTGGCGGCTGCTTCCCGGGCAGGCCGACCTTGCTTTGGCGGCGAAGATCAAGGATTTATGCGATACATACGGACGTTAAAAATCCGAATCATAGATTCGAACCGAATTTACGATTCGGTTTGAGATTATGAGCTACGCTCATAGTCTCCAGACTTTGAAAGGCGTGGGTATATTAATGGCATAATTTGGACGCGCCTTGCATATTCTCGATTATGAGAACACGCATTCACACCCAAAGCCTTTTATACTTGACGCTCCAAGAAAATACCTACGCGAAATCTCACCCGTGGGATCCGACTCCGCCCACTATCTACCGTTCTGCCCGCAATGGGAAAATCCACAAGGGTTATCTCCAGTATTATTTTGCCCCGATTCCCGAATACCAGCATAATTTTATCAAAAAACAAGCCTGGAAACCTGAAAAACTAAAAAGATATATGCAGGAAGCCTTTAACATCATTAATCCCGATGATTATTATATCCACCCAGACCTGCGCAGCCTGCTTGGGGGCGAAGAATACCATGACTTGCCGCCAATGGCACTGTTGGAGGCAATGCTTTGCGAACGCGAAAAAATATCGGAAGTGGAGATTATTTTGCCGCCCGAAAGCCGGATCGGGGTTAAAGATACAATCGCTTCGCTTTTATACCCGCATTTGCCCCGGATTAACACAGTTACCCTAGTCGGCGGCGAGGAGGGGGTTTGCGCAGAACTTTCCGACTTTTTTTATAGTGAATATGGCATTCTGACCACGAATCTTAAACGGCCGTCACCCAATCTATTTACACATAAACGCCCCTTTGTTCTTGATTTATGGAGCGGCGAAAGTGAAACTTTAAAATTTCTTGACACTATGGTGAAAAATGGTTATAATACGAAAGTTATACGCTCCCCGCAGGAAGTTTAGTTTTGCATGGGTACGTTGCTAAAATAAAGTATTAGAAAGGGTTCTATCATGGAGGAGAAAAAAAATATTTTGACATACGAAGGACTGCGTAAATATGAAGATGAGCTTCAAGAACTGAAAATAGTCCGGCGCAAGCAAGTTGCGGAAAAAATCAAAGAAGCAAGGGAGCATGGCGATTTATCAGAAAATGCGGAATATGATGCGGCTAAAGACGAGCAGCGCGATATTGAAACAAGAATTGAAGACTTAGAAAAGATTTTGAAAAATGCCGAAGTCGTTGTTGAAGATGAGGTTGATTTAGATACCATAAATATTGGCTGCAAAGTAAAAATCCGTGATGTTGAATTTAATGAAGAGGTGGAGTACAAAATTGTCGGCTCAACCGAAGCGGATAGCTTAAAAGGCCGGATTTCAAACGAATCACCAGTTGGCAAAGCCCTTATTGGCCGCAAAGTCGGCGATATCGTAACCGTTGATACCCAGGTCGGGACGCTGAAATATGAAGTCTTGGAAATTCATAACCGTCCCCATTAACCAAGCAAAAGCCACAAGCTTAAGGAGTGTACATGAGCGAAATTACAAATAATCAGCCGCCGGAACAAGATATCCATCAACTCATGAAAGTACGCAGAGAGAAACTGGCCAATCTTCAAGAAGCTGGCAAAGACCCTTTCCATGTTAACAAATACGAAGTTACCCATCACAGCAAGGAAATCAAAGATAATTTTGACGAGCTGATTGGGACAAATGCTTCGCTTGCTGGCAGGATTATGGCGAAACGGGTCATGGGCAAGGCTTCTTTTTGCAATATCCAAGATTTGCCGGGCAATATCCAATGTTATGTCGCCCGGGACAGTATTGGCGAAGAGGCCTATTCCGAATTCAAAAAATATGACGTCGGCGATATCATCGGGATAAAAGGCGAGGTTTTCCGTACCCAGAAAGGCGAAAAAAGCATTCATGTCAATGAAATTATTTTGCTTTCAAAAAGTCTTAAAGTCTTGCCGGAAAAATACCATGGCCTTGTTAATACTGACCTGCGCTACCGCCAGCGTTATATTGATTTAATCATGAACGATGAAGTGAAAAATACTTTTATCAAACGGTCAAAGATTATTAGCTCGATTCGCCGTTATCTTGATGGACAAGGGTTTATGGAAGTCGAGACCCCGGTCCTTACGGCCAATGCCGGGGGTGCGGCGGCCCGCCCTTTTGAGACCCATTATAATGCCCTTGATGAAGACGTGAAGTTGCGCATTTCTTTGGAGCTTTACCTTAAGCGTTTGATTGTTGGCGGCTTGGAGCGGGTTTATGAAATCAGCCGTGTTTTCCGGAACGAGGGAATGAGTACAAGGCACAATCCGGAATTTACAATGATGGAGCTTTACCAAGCTTATACTGATTATTATGGAATGATGGAACTGACGGAAAATCTTTTCCGCCATGTTGCCTTAGATGTCCTAGGCACAACAGTAATCGAAGTTGGCGGGAACTCGATTGACTTTGGCAAGCCTTTTTTGCGCATTACGATGACCGAAGCGGTGAAAAAATATACTGGCATTGATTTTGATACGGTCAAAACTTTTGAAGAAGCAAAGAAAATTGCTGATGAAAAAGGCATTCATTATGAAAAACACCACAAAAAGGGCGATATTCTAGCCCTCTTATTTGAAGAGTTTGTCGAAGAGCATTTAATTCAGCCGACTTTTATTCTTGACCACCCCATTGAAATAACGCCTTTAGCAAAGAAAAAGACGGACAAGCCAGAACTTACTGAACGCTTTGAATTGTTTATTGTTGGCCGTGAGCTTGCCAACGCATACTCCGAATTAAACGACCCAATTGACCAGCGCGAACGCTTTATGGCACAAGAGGAGCTGCGCAAACAGGGTGACGCGGCCGCCAATCAAATTGATGAAGATTTCCTCAATGCGCTGGAAATCGGAATGCCGCCGACTGGCGGGATAGGCATTGGCATTGACAGGTTGGTCATGCTGATGACAAACTCACCAGCGATAAGGGACGTGATTTTGTTCCCGACGATGAAGTCGGTGGATAAGGGGAGTCAGTAGAATCAAGGGTTTGAGATGGCGAGTGCCAGAAATTACGACCAATATTTATTAAGAGGACACGCTCCATATTCATATTTTGATTTGCGAAAGTGAGATAAGATGAAAGTATATACAAATGAGCAAAAAAAACTTAAAGCTATAAAAAAAGCAGAAGATAGTAATAGAAAGTTCTTTATAAGACTGAAATATCCCATGGATTTTAGTGGAATTAAAGTGCTTGATGTTGGTTGCGGTCAAGGCCAGATGTGCTTTAATGTTGCGGAATGGGGGGGGGCAAAGTAACCGGTTGCGATATTAATGCGGATGTGATTGAATTTGCGAATAATAAACTAAATACTCGGTTTCCACATCTAAAAAACAAACTTTCGTTTGAGTGTTGCGACATCAAAGACTTAAAGCAATACGATTTTGACTTAATATTATCTAAAGATGCCTTTGAGCACATCATCCCATTGAAAGATGTTCTAAACGAAATAATTTTACGCTTAAAACCAGATGGGAAAATACTTATTGGCTTTGGACCTTTATATAATTCGCCATACGGTGACCATAGAAGAACCAAGTCAATAATACCTTGGGGACATCTGATATTCTCTGAAAGAACCATTGTAAGTAGAATAAATAAGAGAGCCAATAACAGAATCAAATCTATTTATGATTTGGGGCTTAATAAATACTCTTTGAGATATTTTGATGAATTATTACATAGTTGCGGTTTGAGAGTCGATTTTTATAGAGTTAATGCAAGCAATAATCCATTTTCATTAGCTTTTACACTAGTTTCCAAGATACCGTTTTTACGAGAATATTTCTCCCATAATGTTTATTGCATATTATCAAAAGATAGTGAATACATGGAACAATCTTAAGCGCGAACGCTTTATGGCACAAGAGGAGCTGCGCAAACAGGGTGAAGCGGCCGCCAATCAAATTGATGAAGATTCCTCAATGCGCTGGAAATCGGAATGCCGCCGACTGGCGGAATAGGCATTGGCATTGACAGGTTGGTCATGCTGATGACAAACTCACCAGCGATAAGGGATGTGATTTTGTTCCCGACGATGAAGTCGGTGGATAAGGGGAGTCCTCCTTTGAAAACGTACGATTTGGAAAGGCATATAAATGAGCAATAAAAGCATGGCAGTCTTTATCAATTCGGCAGTTATCAACTGGCGATTTAGATAAACCTGAACAAGATTCAAAACGCCAGTCATTAACTGGCGATTTACCAACGAGTCAAAAATCAGACAATTTCCTTGATTTAGGGCTACTCATTCAACATATAAGTGGCATTATTGCTGACGGTTTCTCTATAGATGATTTTTTGAAGGTTGGTTTTACACATCATTCTGAAATTTTGGCAAAAGAGAAAATATTAGAGGTAGGTTATACTATATCTCGCAATGTGCGGCTAATTTTTGGACTGTAGAAGCACTTAAATCATATTTGCGTGGAGGTATGTATTTAAAACTCGGTGAAATGCCCAACAACTTCATTAATACATTATCAGAAAAGGAGCAAGCAAAACGCGCTCTTAGAGCATTTAAAGATGAGTATTTGCTCGATTATATCAACATCGAAGATGAACACGACCCTGACGAAAGAGTTTTTGCACGCAGCTTGATTTCGAATATTAAGCAGTTAATACTTGCATTTGGTAATAAATTTTGCTTTATGGGCAGCCAGTATAGAGTCGTTTATGACGAGCAAGAATCTTGTTTATAGCGAAGCGGCATAAAACATAAAACAACCTTAAGCCTACAATTTTTGCGCTATCAAATAAATCCAATTTATTATCTTATCGTTTCTCAATTCTACTTCGTCGGATGTATATATAATTGTGAAACCATTTCGCATTACTATTTCATTCAAGGTAAAATGTGTGAAATACTGAAACGCTCTCGCTCCCATACCTTCATTTGTATCGTGGAGTTCTAATGATGCCCCTCCCTCTTTTACTAATATGCAAATAAGACCATTAGTTTTTAACACCCTGTAAGATTCCGCTATCGCTAAATCCACAGTAAATCCTTCAGAAATTAATGGAAGGTGTAACAATGAAGCATATTGCCGTACAACATTAAAAGTTGAATCAAGATATTCCAAATTGCGCATATCGCATTTTTTATAATTACGCTTTTTAAGCAATCCTTCTTCGTAATTTCTTTGTAATATTTTTATGAATCCATTACAATTATCGACTCCATGAATATCATATCCAATGTTTTGAGCATAAATCATATCCCTTCCATTTCCGGTTCCTACATCAAGCATTTTAATATTCTCATTGTCAATAGCTATGTATTTATTTATATATTTTACTAATATAGCCCATGTTTTTTTGTCAATTTCTTTTAGCTCTAGGCTTCTCTTATAATCATAAATATTGCATATATTCTCATATGCTTTCAACGTGCTTTCAATAATCTGATTAGCTACTTCACTCGCGTTAAGAAGTCTTTCGTTATTGAATGGCATAGAAACATCATGCATTATTTCGTTAAATTTATTTATCAAATATAAAGAATCTGTTTTTTTATGACTTTCTTTTATCATGTTGCACCCCTTGAGTATTGTTTCTCTAGAATAACTCCATTTATATTTCTGTAATAATTAACATAATTATCAAATTGATTAATGTATCTTTTGACGATTTCATTCCCTATCTGTGTGGAAGATGTTATAGATTTAACAGCTTTATTTAATTGAATGTCATATGGTGTGTCATTATCATTCATAATAAATATATCTGTTAATAAATGCTTTTCATCAGCAATTAAATACCATATATCTGGATACTTGTCGTATTCAATTATTGTTATTTCTTTTATTCTTCCATTTATTATTAATTCGTTCCATCTAACTATAGCAGCTTCTTTTGTTTGTTCGTATGATGAACTAAATAAGCCACTACCATCTGGAAATTTTCTTAACAATATCGTGCATTTTTCTATAAATAAATCAGGAAAATCAATTAACTTTGGCTGTAATGTTGCGGTAGTAACCCCAAAAATTCGGAGATTCTTAATGTATTTTGTACTACTAAAAACATCAGAAAAAGCTCCTACTAAATTATTTAAGTAGCATTTTGTCTCTTCAGTTTTAGCCAACAACTCTTTGCTTAAATTTTCATTTTCGATTTTTAAATTATTTAACTGTTCTAATAATATTGAATTCTCAAAGGTTGAGACCCTCTCCCAGCCAGGACGTTCGTAAATGTTGAACGCTTGCATTAAAGACACGCCTACCTCTTTTGCAAGTTTATCAGGAGTCGTCCAATTTAATAAATTTACCAACCTTTTTTTTGAAACGTTATTCCTGAAACTTGTCAGAAGCTTTTTAGATTTTTCTGTTGTATCAGATCTATCAACTGAAAAAAACAAGTTGGGCTCACTATGAATAAACGCCAAAACAGGGATTTCTTGTTTGATAGCATAATTATACTCTTTCTCTGTATAACTAACCCCATCTTCTGCTATAGAACCATATCTATTTCCTATAATAAGAACATAATAATCTGACACATCAATTATACGTTTTATGTGATTAAATTGCTCATCATTCGCAGCACCAAAATGTTCCATACCAACTGGAATATGCCCTAATTTTAATATGTGTTCAAAAATTGCTGCTCGCTCTTCTTTAAGATCAAGGTATGTTGAACTTATAAAAATTTGGTATCGTTTCATTAAAGCATCCCCCTTGTGTTATAATTTGGTAATAATAATTTCATTTTCTCTACTGTTGAGATTATATTTTCGTCAAAGGGATATTCTTTCCAATCCCATTTTTCATTAATCCCAATATCATGAGCAATCCATTTACGGATAATTTGGCTTGGCACTATATCAATAACATCACGTAAATACATATCGCCATAATTATTGGAAAAGAATAAATACGGTTTTTCATACATATCAGCAAATAAATCCGCATAGCTACTAATTTGCATTAGCGACAATTTATCAATCATCTCTTTTTCGTTTGTTAATACATGAGGCACAATATGAACGTGGGCATGCATAATACAACATGCACTTCTATTGATATCGTGATTAACACCGCCATGTTCAAATATAATTGGATAAAATTGGTGTATGTCAAATAATACCTTCTTTAACTTGTTTACAAGACATTGGAAATCCTTTTTTTCATTCTTATTTAAGTAGCACATAGAAACAATATGCCTTTTGCTCACGATCATTAAATAATCTTTCACTAAGCACCCTATCGAGGTTATAACATAAAAATTTTGATTTTCAAACAATACTGTATCAGCGACTGGAAGATTCGCCTTATTTTTTGGAATATTACAAAAGTTACAGTATTCCATGTTGCACCCCCATGTCCAAAGTGATTTTCACATTTTAAATTCTACCACATTTCTCCATGATTCGCAACAACATTTTTCATAAATGAAAATATTTTCGACACAACAAAACCAACCAGTCAACTGTCCAACCTATACCGGAATAAGCTAATAGCAGCGATATTTCGGGAGAAATTTTTTATGTTGGACTAAACCCGCATCACCCAATCACTGCACCACCTCCGCCAATGGCTCTGCTGGCGTTCGGAGCGTGACGAGAAAAGCTACCGAGGAAAAGCACCCTACAACCCTGATACAGGCTTTAAAGCCACCCCGCAGATCCGAGTACATGAGGTACGCTTGATGAAGCATTGCTTGGCAAGGATAAATTCTCATAGTTAACGGCATCGGCTTCGTATTCACCGCAGAATCGGGCATCATCGGCATAGACATCAACAACTGCCTTACAGACGGTAAGATACTCAAAGACGTATACGATGATATCCCCGCCAATCTGCCTCCAACCTACGTTGAGGTTTCTCCATCTGGCAACGCTCTTCACATCTTCCTGCGCGGCACTCTACCCCCGGCGGCAACAAAAACAGCAAGACAGGGGTAGGGCTGTACGGCACGAGCCGCTACTTTACGATAACAGGCAACCCGGACCCTGTCGTGGCTGGCAACCTTCGCCACGGAGAGTAACTCAACCCCCACCTGGTGTAGATAATACCGTAAATGAAATCGCTCTTGATAACGGCGTTTTAGGCTGGATTCATTCAACGGATATCAAGCCAAAGCCCGCAAAAATCAAAAAAGCACCCCCGTAAATCAAGGTACGCAATCCCATCCTCAAGGCGCCTCCGCCTTAACGGACGACCGTTTATTGGAAATGGCAATATCGAAATAACCTTAACTGATAGCTCAAGTGTTATCGATGGTGTTAATATTCCTGCTAACTCAATAATGATAGCTCCCAAAGCGATTGGCGAATTTGGTTTTGAGATTTCGTTTGATATATTACTTGAAAAAATAGAGCAAGCAGGGATAAATGGAGATAGTTTTACCTTATTCTATGTAAGTGATGACGGAAGAATTTCCGATTATGGAAAACTAAAATCGAATGATAATGGTTCGGTGACAGTTACGATTAACCATGCTTCGTATTATATTTTGATGGGTGAAATCGTCGAGGAAATACTATTAAATGAATATAATAACACTAAAAAGGCGAATCCCATATCAGTTATTGGATTGGTATTTGTTATGTTAGTGATTAGCGCAGGTGTGGCGGTATTAATAAATAAGAAACGTGATTGGTTTAAGCGTATTTAATCAAGTTGCGTTCCCTTGAAAAATAAAAATGAGTATATAATATATTATATCAGACTGAAAAGCAGAAATAGGTGGTATTTCTCCTAAATATGGTTTATAATAAGGATATCAAATTTTTGGAGGTGAAAATGCAGGTAAATACAAATAATCTAGTTTCGATCACAGACGCTAATCAGAATTTTTCAAGAGTTGCAAGGTTAGTTGATGAAAATGGTGTTGCTGTTATATTGAAAAATAATGTACCACGTTACGTCCTCATGGAATACAGTCAGATGTTAAAGGAGGAGCCTGCTGATAATGCAATGGTACAGGAAGTGGGGGAGAGCATAATTAAGCGCCATTTGGAAGCATTTAAGGTATTGGCAAAATGAGAAAACTGACAAGAGAGCAAATAATTATCTTGCATGAATTATTATTGAAGTACAGTGGTGGCAGTGATGGTATTCGTGATATTGGTATGCTGGAATCGGCCTTAGAAGCACCTTTTATTACGTTTGCTGATATCTCAAATTACCCGTTATAAATTTAGGATTTCCCACATACATTAAATCAGAAGGACTTCACAAAGAAGGGAAATATTAATGGAAGACTTAAGTAACATAAATAAGCGGACACATAAGCTGACCCTGCAAAATCGGCGGACATGTACTATTAGCGGCATTACCGATGTGTTATCTTTTGATGTGTCAGAGATTATTTTGGAAACCGAGCAAGGTATGTTGATGATAAAAGGAAGCGATCTTCATATTAACCGCCTCACTTTGGATAAAGGTGAAGTGGATTTAGATGGCAGGGTTGACAGCTTTACATATTCGGAGTCGGGTAGCGAGCAAGGCAAAAATGAATCCCTGTTGCAAAAACTATTCAGATAAAAAAGGGGGGGGTTCATGAGCCAGGGCATTTTGATGGAAGTGGATTTTTTCATAAATTCACTAATTGTTGGCGTTATAATTACTTTTGCTTATGATTGGCTGTTAATTTTAAGGAAATGTATCCGCCATAATATTATTTTTATCTCAATTGAAGACTTGATTTTTTGGCTGGTATGTGCGATGGGGGTTTTTTACGTATTATACCATGAGAATAATGGGATTTTGCGATGGTTTGCGGTTTTTGGCGCCACCATTGGGATGTTTATATATAAGAAGCTTTTAAGCCAGTCTTTTGTCAATGTCACATCAGCAATAATTATTAAGGCGTTTAAGATCTTGTTAAAGCCGCTTTTGTTTATGTGCCGGAAAATTTTGCGTTTGCTTAGGAAGATTTTCATGTTTTTACAGAAGAAATACATATTTATTAATGCAAAATCAAAAAAAATTAATAGAATTGCAAAAAAGAAGTTGACGTTACAGGCGAAACTGGTTAAAATATACTTATGTAAACATGAAAAGCAGTTAGGAGCGTTATGGGAAGAAAAAGCGCATACCGTAAAAAAAGACAGAATAAATTAAGTATGTTCCTTACTACGCTGGTAGTATTAATGCTGTTGGTTGTTGTCTCAATTGGCAGTTATTCCATGCGCGGCAAATTATCAAGCTATCTTGAAAGACAAGCTTCACTTGAAGAGCAAATCGCCAATGAGCATGAGCGGGCAAGGGAAATCGAAAATCAGGAAAAATTTACCAACACAATGAAGTATGTCGAAGAAACAGCCCGTAAACGCTTAGGGCTAGTATATGAGGGGGAAATAATTTTCCGCCAAGGTAATTAGGCATATTTTTGCCCTAATTTAAATAAATTATGCGTCGCCGTCTGGCGGCGTTTTTTATTTTGGGGAAATTAATTCTGCCCGCGTCATTTTTGAATCACATTTTTTTGACAATTTTTTACATGAAAAGATACAAATTTTGACATCGGCGGCAAATTACTATTTTTTTAAGGTACAATGTCAATGTATTCCAAATGGAATTATCTAGCACTTCTCTATCACTTCTATAAAAAGACAGGCCGAAAAGCCTGTCTTTCTTTTTTGCTTGCATAAATAAAGCACCTCACTTTATAAATGAAGTGCATTAGATTTTTACTTATTCTTACCTATCCTTACCCAACCAGCCCTGCAACAAGCCCTGTGTCCTCATCATACCCTAGCGCAATATTCATACATTGGACGGCCGCGCCGGAAGCCCCCTTGCCTAGATTGTCGAATTGGGCATAAAGGACAATCCGTTCATCATTTCCGGCCAGATAAATTTTGAGGTCGTCCCGGCCCGCCATGCCGTTGCAACATAAGAAATTGGAAGTTATCGCTTCGCTTTCGGCCGGGACAACTTTGATTAATTTGGCATGGGCATAAAAATCATGATAGACATTTATTAGGTCGTTTAATTTGTACTTTTTAGAAAGCAGGTTTGCATAAAGCGGAACAGAAACGACCATCCCTTGGAAATAGTCGGCAATGACCGGATTAAAAATTGGTTCTTGGTTTAAGCCGCACACTTTTTTCATTTCCGGAAGATGTTTATGGTGCTGTGCCAAAGCATAAAGCCTTGGCGCGTCATAATCTTTAATCCTTGTTTCTTTTTCATATTCGGTTATCATTCCTTTGCCGGCGCCGCTATACCCGCTGATCGAATTAATTGTAAGCGGATAATCCGCTCCGATGATACCCTCTTTAATTAATGGAAAGACTAAGGAAATAAACCCGGTGGCATGGCAGCCGGGAACGGCTATTTTTTTCCCATTGGATATCATATCGCGGTGTCCGGCTGACAATTCCGGAAACCCATAAGCCCATCCGGCTTTTGTCCGGTGTGCCGTTGATGCGTCAATGACAATCACATTATCATTTTCGGCTAACGCAGCTGATTCCTTGGCAGCTTCATCAGGCAGGCAAAGAAACGTAACATCGGATTCATTAATTAGCCGCCGCCGTTCGTTTATGTCTTTGCGTTTTTCACTTTCTATTTTCATTATTTCGATGTCTTTGCGTTCTTTAAAACGGTCGAATATTTTTAATCCTGTCGTTCCTTCACTGCCATCAATAAAAATTTTGCGTTTCATAATGGGTCTCTCCTCGCTTAAATATGCAATTTATATTAACTCTTGATCTGCGGTCTTCCGTTGATAAATACCTGCTGCTTATTTAAGTATATACTATAAACATCTAATTGACAAAAGAAAAAAAATAAGATAAAATGGGCATAGATACTAATTAGACAGGTACAGTTCCTTGAATTCATCACAATTGCACAAATTTAAAGGGATTTTGCACAATTTTAATTATTGACTAGGAATGAAGCAATTGATATGATGATAAAGGGGACAAGAATGTACTATAAAAATGTTAGCGGAGAGAAAAGTATGGAAAAAATGGAAAAAGTAAAAGATCTAAAATTTATCGACAAAAAATTAGGCAACGTATTTGTATGCAACAGCGGCATTATCAAGGCAGAGTCTCTTGAAAGTTTTGGTCCGGCGATTAAGCCATACTACCAGATGTATTATATTTTCAAAGGGCACGGCCTCTTTACCATCGGCGGGAAGAAATATAAGCTGGGTAAAGGCGACGGCTTCCTGATTAGCCCGGACGAGCTTGCATATTTTCATGCAGACAAAAATGACCCTTGGACTTATGGCTATGTTGGTTTCGCTGGAAGTGATTCCGATGAATTAGTCAAAGGCTTAGGCCTGACAGTCAAAAAGCCACTTTTCAAATCAAAGAGAAATGATGAAATCCATAGGACTTTGACTGAAATCATGGCAAACAATACTTACAAATTAACCGCTGAGCTTAAGAGAAATGGCCACTTCAATATCCTCATTGCTATTTTAGCTGAGAATACGGCCACTTCCCCGAAAGGTAAAGTTAACCGTACTGACAATTACGTCAGCAAAGCGATTGACTTTATCCACGCCAATTTCTGTGACCCGATCAAAATTACTGATGTTGCTGATTATGTCCAGATTAACCGCAGTTATCTTTACACGCTGTTCATGGAAGCGATTGAAGTTTCACCGCATCAGTTCTTAGCTGATTACCGGATTGAAAAGGCTTGCATCTTACTTGCAAAGACCAAAGCGTCAATCGAAAGTGTTGCATTATCATGTGGTTACATGGATGCCTTAGTCTTTACCAAAGCATTTAAGCAAGTGAAAGGTGTCTCACCATCACAATTCCGCAAAGGCAACGTTAAATAGCCATTTACTTATGAATATTTATCAGATATAATAAAACAGGCATTAGTGCCTGTTTTATTTTTTACTCCATGCTGCTCCATCTAATCAGAATGCTTAAGGAGAATACATGATATCACAACAATATAAAGATATGCTTAAAGGCAAATCTGTCATCCGTGAGCTGGCAGAATTTGCGGCGGCCCGCGGCAAAGAAATTGGCTATGAAAATGTCTTTGATTATAGCTTGGGGAATCCATCGGTTTCCGCGCCGCAAAAATTTGCCGAAACGATGATCGGGCTTCTAAATAAGAAGTCTTCGCAAGAGCTGCATGGTTATAGCCCCAGCTTGGGGATTCAAACCGTCCGGGAAAAAGTCGCGGCTTCTTTGAACCAGCGTTTCAAGATGGATTACAAGGCAAATCATATTTTTATGACTTCGGCGGCGGCAAGTGCCTTGGCCCATGCGATCCGTCTGGTCACGGGCCCTGGTGATGAGATTTTGACTTTTGCCCCCTTTTTCCCTGAATACAATCCCTATGTCAATTTGACCGGGGCAAAGCTTACAGTAATCCCGGCTGAAACGCCCAGCTTCCAGATAAATTTTGAACAGTTAGAAAAGCACCTTAATGAAAAAGTAATGGCAGTATTAATCAACACTCCCAATAATCCGTCCGGAGTGGTTTATACTGCTGCCACTCTTAAAAAACTAGCTGATTTATTATTGGAAAAACAAAAAGAATACGGCCATGATATTTTCCTGATTTCTGATGAGCCGTACCGGGAAATAGTTTTTGCTGGTGTTGAAACGCCTTATGTTTCCTCATTTTATGATAATAGCATTTCTTGCTATTCTTTTTCAAAATCGCTTTCGCTTCCTGGCGAGAGGATTGGTTATTTAGCCGTAAACCCGGCCTGTGCCGACGCTGATTTATTTGCCTTGATGTGCGGCCAGATTTCCCGTGGCATCGGCCATAATTGCCCGGCCTCAATTATGCAGCTTGCCATCGCCGAAATGCTGTCAGTAACTTCCGACATTAGCATTTATGAGACAAATATGAACTTGATTTATCATGAACTTAAAGACCTGGGTTTTAATGTAACGAAGCCGGGGGGGACTTTTTATATCCTGCCTAAGGCGCTGGAGGAAGACGCAACCGCTTTTTGCCGGAAAGCTTTGAAATATGACCTTATCCTGGTCCCGTCTGACAGTTTTGGGTGTCCCGGATATTTTAGGATGGCCTATTGCATTGATACCGAAAAAGTAAAAAGGTCGCTTCCGGTGCTTCGGAGCTTTGTGGAAAAAGAATATAAATCTGAAAGGAAAAGCTCATGCTAAACATCATCAAAGCAATTATTTTCGGCATTGTCCAAGGCGTTACTGAGTGGCTTCCGATTTCCAGTACCGGGCATATGATTCTCGTTGAGGAATTTATCCAGTTCACCGGAGTAACCCCGCGTTTTTGGGAGATGTTTCTTGTTGTCATTCAGTTTGCGTCCATTCTTGCGGTTGTGATTCTTTTCTTTCCCCAAATTTTTCCTTTTGGCAAAAGAGAAAGCGGCGGCGCGTTCTATGTCAAAACAGATATCATTTCATTATGGTTAAAGGTGCTTGTTGCTTGCATTCCGGCAACCGTTGTTGGCCTTTTATTTGATGAGGCCTTTGAACGCCTTTTTTATAATTCGGTCAGCGTCTCTTTGGTTTTAATCTTGTTTGGAATCGCCTTTATCATTATTGAAACCCGAAATAAAAATAAAGCCCCCAAGATAAATTCTCTTGCCGAAATTACCTATTATACGGCAATTATTATCGGCATTTTCCAATTAATCGCAGCCATTTTCCCCGGTACTTCCCGCTCTGGCGCAACGATAATCGGCGCATTGTTAATTGGTGTGTCCCGGACAATCGCCGCAGAATTTACTTTTGTCCTTGCGATTCCGGTCATGGCTGGCGCAAGCTTGCTTAAGTTATTAAAATTCGGATTTTCATTTTCTGGCTCTGAAGCTGTGATTCTTATCACCGGAATGGTGACGGCATTTATCGTTTCATTAGTGGTAATTCGTTTCCTGCTTAGTTATATCAGAAAAAATGATTTTAAGGTTTTTGGCTATTACCGAATCGGGCTCGGTCTTTTAGTGTTATTTTATTTCTGGATATTTTAGTTTTTTAAAACAACCTAAAGCTCTTCACCGCCCACTTAATAAGCCGATAAGAAAATGTCTCAAGCTTCTTTGAGGCATTTTTTAGTTCAGCGCAAATGGGAATCGCTTGCGGGCAGACTTTTTCGCATTTTTTGCAACCATTGCAATTAGAAATGCTGGACTGTTCTTTTCGCATTGCCGTTGATTGCATATATTCCATTTTTATTCCCTTCTTGCTGGAATAAAGCATATTGTAGCAATAAAAAGCCAAAGGGATATCAACACCCTTAGGGCAGGGCATACAATAACCGCAGCCAGTACAGGCGACTTTTGTTTTGTGCATGATTTCACGGCGGATATCATCAATTAGATGGTCATCGTAATCATCAAAAGAAAGTGCCTTGGAAGATTCGGCAATGTTGATATTTTCACTGACCATTTTTAGGCTATTCATTCCGGAGAGGACACAGGTAACCTCTGGCTGGTTCCAGAGCCACTTAAATGCCAGCTCGGTTGCGGTCCGCTGTTTGGCATCATTTTGGATAAGGGCTTTTGCTTTATCCGGAAGCTGGTCCACAAGGCGGCCGCCTCTTAGTGGACACATGACAATGACAGGCAGCCCTTTTTCATGGGCGTATTTAAGGCCGCGGATTCCGGCTTGGGAATTTTCATCAAGATAATTATATTGGATCTGGCAAAAATCCCAGTCGTAAGCATCAAGGAGACGAGTGAAACTTTCGCTGTTGCCATGATATGAAAAGCCAATTTGGCGGATTTTTCCGGCTTTAATTTTGTCGTTAAGGAAATCTATGATACCTGCCTTTACTAATTTTTCCCATGTGACGATATCATTAAGCATATGGAAAAGATAAAAATCGATATAATCTGTTTTCAGCCGCTTAAGCTGCTCATTAAAGGTTTTTTCGATTCCCTCCATGTTGCGGATAAGATAATGGGGAAGCTTTGTCGCAAGATGGATTTTCCCCCGGACATTGTTACGGCTTAGGATTTCGCCAAGCGCAGCTTCGCTTCCGCCATAAATATAAGCGGTATCAAAATAATTAACGCCATTTTCAATAGCGAACATCAGTTCTGTTTCGGCTTTTTTAAGATCAATCCGCCCGCCGCTTTTGGTAAAGCGCATACAGCCGTAGCCAAGGATTGAAATTTGATTGCCGTAGCGGTCTTTGCGATATTGCATATTCAATTTCCTTAACCTTTCTTTATAAGGACCGATGAAACAGCCGCTTGGTTTCATAAACTGGCTCACAAGTCAGATTTAGGCCTAACCGCCGAATGATATTTTCATCAACAGGCGAAAGAATCACCGTTGAATGCGCTTCGCAGCCAGCCAGCTTTGGCAGCTGCTCTAAAGCAAGCCTGGCGGCGGGGTCATCGGAAGCACTTGTTGACAGGGCAATTAATATTTCATCAGTATGAAGCCTTGGGTTAATGCTGCCAAGATAATTGGTTTTTAAGATTTGGATCGGCTGGATTGCTTTTGGCGAGATAAGGTGCTGGTCATGGTCAATTCCAGCCAGGACTTTGAGCGAATTAAGCAAAGCCGCCGCCATCGCCCCAAGCAAAGCCGTCGTTTTCCCGGTGACAATTTCACCAGTTTTTAGCTCAATTGCCGCCGCCGGATGGCCAGTCACTTCCTTAAGGAGCATTGAGGCAGAAACCACCTGCCGATCTTCCTTTGTCACAGTCGCTTGCTTAATCAATAGCTCCAGCTTCTGGAGGACTTCCTTATTAACCCGGTCGTTTTTTAGGTCATACTGCGCCTGATAATAACGCCGTAAAATTTCTTGCTTGGCGGCGGCTTGACAGGCCTCATCATCGATTATGCAGCTGCCAACCATGTTGACCCCCATGTCGGTTGGTGATTTATAAGGGCAGTACCCCAGAATTTTCTCGAAAATGGCCGCAAGGACCGGAAAAACCTCAGCGTCCCGGTTATAAGTAATGGCTTGCTCGCCATAAGCTTCAAGATGGAAAGCGTCAATCATATTGATGTCGTCCAAGTCCGCAGTTGCGGCTTCGTAAGCAAGATTGACCGGATGCCTTAGCGGCTTGTCCCAAATCGGAAAGGTTTCAAATTTGGCATACCCGGCCGGGATGCCGCGCTTATGTTCGTGGTATAATTGCGAAAGGCAGGCTGCCATTTTGCCGCTGCCTCCGCCGGGTGCGGTGATGACAACTAACGGCCTTGTTGTATCGATAAAGTCATTTTTGCCAAAACCCTCATCGCTTACGATCAGTTCGATATTGCTTGGATAGGCTTCAATATCATAATGCAGATTTGACTTAATGCTTAAGGATAATAGCTTTTGCCGGAATTTGTCGGCGGCGGCTTGCCCATTATAACGGGTAATCACAACGTTGCTTACATAAAGGTCAAGATTCCTGAAAGCATCAATTAAGCGGAGCAGTTCTTGGTCGTATGTAATGCCAAGATCACCGCGGATTTTATTTTTTTCAATTGAATCCGCGCTAATGACGATCACAATTTCCAGCTGGTCCTTTAATTCGAGGAGCATTTTTAGCTTGCTATCGGGAAGAAAGCCGGGGAGGACCCTGGCCGCGTGGTTGTCGTCAAACAGCTTTCCGCCAAACTCTAGATAAAGCTTGTTATTAAACTTAGCAATCCGCTTTGCTATTTTCTCCGACTGCAATGTGACATATTTTTTATTATCAAATCCCATTTTCATATTTTGATTATATCATTTAGTTTCCAGTTTTGCAAAAGTTTATTGATATTTCACAATTAAAACATTGCTTTTAGGTAACCCTGCACTTATAATAGGAAAGATAACACCCGAAAGGATAATATATTGAACGACAACCTAAACGAATTTGATATTCCGGGTACTGGTTCAGGCCAAGGGAGCGGCGACAACAGCCAAAAACCTGCCCCCGGCCAAGGCCCCGGCGGAAATGACCCCAAAAAGCAAAGCATAATCCTCTTTCTGATTGCCTCGCTGATTACGATTGTTTTAGTGAGTTCATTTGTGCGGATGCTTAGCGGCTCAACAGTAATGGAAATCCCTTACAATGAATTCCTAAGAATGCTTGATGCCGGTGAAGTCTTATCCGTTGTGATCGGAAGTGACCGGGTAACGATTACCCCGGTCAATATGCCAGCGGCCGAGCAGCAGTTTTCATATGGTTACAGCCAGCCAGCCCAGATTACCTATTATACTGGCAAAGTTGAGGACGATGATACCTTGACGGCACGATTGCTTAATTACAGCAAGGTTGAGATTAAAGGTGAGGTTACCGACAATTCCCAATGGCTGCTTAGCTTAGTCCTAAGTTATGTCTTGCCAATTCTGATGATGTGGGCATTATTAAGCTTTCTTTTCCGCCGGATGTCAAAAAGCGGCGGCCCGTTTAGCGTGGGGAAAAGCAACGCAAAGGTTTATGTCCAAAAAGAAACTGGCATTACCTTTGCCGATGTTGCTGGTGAAGATGAAGCAAAAGAATCCTTGCAGGAAGTAGTTGACTTTCTTCACAATCCAGGCCGTTATGCCAAAATCGGGGCAAAGCTTCCGAAAGGGGCGCTCTTAGTCGGCCCGCCCGGAACAGGCAAGACCTTGCTGGCAAAAGCAGTTGCCGGCGAAGCCCATGTCCCATTTTTTTCTTTATCCGGGTCTGATTTTATTGAAATGTATGTTGGCGTCGGTGCATCAAGAGTCCGTGACTTGTTTAAAGATGCCGGGAAAAACGCGCCGTGCATTATTTTTATTGATGAAATAGACGCAATCGGCCGCAGCCGTGACAACAAATACGGCGGCGGGCATGAAGAGCGTGAGCAGACCTTAAACCAGCTTCTTTCCGAGATGGACGGTTTTGATACCTCGAAAGGGGTTTTGATTCTCGGCGCAACCAACCGCCCGGAGATTCTTGATAAAGCCCTGCTCCGGCCCGGCCGTTTTGACCGGAGGATTATTGTTGATAAGCCTGATTTACGCGGGCGGGTTGAGATATTAAAAGTCCATGCCAAAGATGTTTCGATGGACGAAACGGTTGACCTTGATGCGGTTGCCCTTGCGACAAGCGGAGCAGTTGGCGCGGATTTGGCCAATATGATCAATGAAGCGGCCATCAACGCTGTCCAGCGCGGGCGAGATTATGTTAACCAAAAAGATTTGTTTGACGCGGTTGAGCAAGTTCTGGTCGGCAAAGAAAAAAAAGACCGGATTATGAGCAAAGAGGAACGGAAAATCGTTTCTTATCATGAAGTCGGACACGCCCTTGTCAGCGCGTTGCAAAAGAATTCTGAACCAGTTCAGAAAATTACAATCGTTCCCCGGACAATGGGGGCGCTTGGTTATGTAATGCACGTTCCCGAAGAAGAAAAATACTTGCAAACCAAAGCGGAACTCAATGACCGTTTGGTTTCATTGCTGGCCGGGCGGGCCGCGGAAGAATTGGTATTTGATACTGTCACAACCGGGGCAGCCAATGATATAGAACAGGCGACAAATATCGTCCGCAATATGATTACCCGCTTTGGAATGAGCAAAAAATTCGGCTTGATGGGCCTTGCAACAGTTGAAAGCGAATACCTTGGCGGCGGAGCCCATTTGACCTGCGCTGATGTCACCGCGGCTGATGTTGACGCGGAGATTATGGCGGTGATGAAAACCTGCTATGATGAAGCAAAAGAGCTTTTGGCTGGCAATCGTGAGCTAATGGACAAGCTGGCGGATTATTTAATCGAAAAAGAAACAATCAGCGGCAAGGAATTTATGAAGATTTACCGGGAAGCAAAAGGCCTTCCCGAACCGGAGCCAGTAAAGGATGGCGAAGACCATTCGGAAAAACGCCCAAGCCTGGCAACCAAAGAAGAAAAGTTACAAGAAGAGATTAAAGAAAAAGCCGAAAAAGAAAATAAAGAACCGGAAGAAATTGCTGAAGCTAAAACTGAAACCGAAGCCGAAACCGAAGCAAAAGAAGCAAACCCAATCGGTTCGGTTTTAGATGTGACAATCGATGATGATACCCCGCCAAAAAGAAGCGGTGGGGTCGGACGTTTTTCCCGCCGCCCCTCAGACGACTAGAGCCAAAGTGATCCTATCCAAATATGAAGCCAGATTTCGAAGACAAACTAAAAAACCTCCCCCTTGGCCCTGGTGTTTATCTCATGCGTGATGATAAAGACGCCATTATTTATGTCGGGAAAGCAAAGAGCTTAAGGAGCAGGGTCAGATCCTATTTCCGCCGAGACCAGGAGGGCAGATCTGGCCGCGGTCCGCAGATTGACAAAATGATTTCCTTAATCAGCCGCTTTGAAGTAATCATAACCGATTCGGAACTGGAAGCATTAGTTCTTGAAAACAACCTAATCAAAGAGTATTCACCGCGTTATAATACCCTCTTAAAAGACGACAAAACTTACCCCTATATCAAAGTAACCCTTGGCGAGGAATATCCGCGTGTCCTTTTTTCGCGCGAAATGAAAAAAGACCGCTCCCGCTACTTTGGCCCTTATGCCAGCGCATATGCGGTCAGGGAAAGCATCGAGCTGATCAATAAACTATATCAGCTTCGCAGTTGCAACCGGAGCTTGCCGCGTGAGATTGGGAGCGGCCGCGCCTGTCTTAACTACCATATCAAGCAATGCTCGGCCCCATGCCAGAATTATGCGACAAAAGAAGATTATGCAAGCCGCATCCGTTTAGCGATTGATTTTTTAAATGGAAGCTATGCGCAAACATTAAAAGATTTACAGAAAAAAATGACAGAAGCGTCAGAAAATACCGATTATGAAGAAGCAATCCGTTATCGTGATTTGTACCAAAGTGTTGAAAAAGTCGCCTTGCGCCAAAAAATAACGGATATTGACGGTGAGGATAAAGATATTCTTGCCCTGGCGACCGCGGAAGATGAAAGCGTTGTGCAGGTCTTTTTTATCCGTGAGGGCAAATTAATTGGGCGTGAGCATTTCTACATGACGCATACTGCCGAAACTGCGCCCAGCCAGATTATGCTTGATTTTATCAAACAGTTTTACGGCGGAACTCCTTTTATCCCCCGGGAATTGGTATTGCCCGAAGAAATTGACGATATCGAAATCCTTGAGCAATGGCTTAGTAAAAAAAGGGGCAGCCGGGTTTATATTAAAATTCCCCAGATTGGCGCAAAAGAAAAAATGGTTGAGCTGGCGACAAAAAATGCTTCCTTGATTCTTAGCCAGGATAAAGAAAGGATTAAACGCGAAGAGGGGCGGACAATTGGCGCGGTAAAAGAAATTGCCAGCTTGCTTGATTTGCCTGCCATTAATCGGCTGGAAGCTTTTGACATTTCTAATATCAGCGGTTTTGCCAATGTCGGCTCAATGGTGGTTTATGAAAAAGGGAAACCAAAGTTAAGCGATTACCGCAAATTCAAGATAAAGACCGTCAGCGGGCCGGACGATTATGCCTGTATGAAAGAGGTGCTTAAAAGACGGCTTAGCCATGGGACTTTGGAGCAAGCCCGCTTAGATGAAAAGGGCCTCGAAAAAGAGTTTGGCAGCTTTACCAAGTTCCCCGACCTTATCTTGATGGATGGCGGAAAAGGGCAGGTTAATATTGCTTTGCAGGTTTTAGCGGAGCTAAAGATTGATATTCCTGTTTGCGGAATGGTCAAAGATGAAAATCACCGTACCCGCGGTTTGTTTTACCAGAATGAAGAAATAAAAATTAATAAAAATAGTGAGGGCTTTAAGCTTTTGACCCGCATTCAGGAAGAAGCCCACCGCTTTGCGATTGAATTTCACCGCTCATTACGCGGAAAAGCGCAGGTTAAGTCAGTCCTTGATGAAATCCCCGGCATTGGCCCAGCCCGCCGCAAAGCCCTAATGCGCTATTTTAAATCAATCGATGAAATAAAGGCGGCCTCAATTGAAACCCTTTCCGCCCTTCCGGAGATTCCCGAATCAGCAGCCAAGGTTATTTATCGATTTTTCCGCGCGGGGGAGATAGAGGAAAGCTAAAAAACTTTCGTGCAACGGCTAATCTTTACTTTTTCTCGCAGAGTTGCTATAATATAAAATATTAACTGCAAAATCAATATACCAGATGGGAGCTTTATGCAAAGTGTAAGCCTTAATCGCATTATCGAAAAAATGAAACTTAGGAATCTTACGCCTGAGATTGACATCAGCAAGACGAAAATTACTGTTTCGGACGTTAACCGCCCCGCTCTTCAGTTGGCCGGGTATTTTGAGCATTATGAGCCTCAGCGTTTACAGATTATCGGCTTTGTCGAATATAGTTATATGCAGTCTTTTTCGCCGGAACGGAAAGAAGAAATTTATGACAAGCTTCTCTCATGCGATATTCCCGTGATTGTATTTTGTCGGGAGTTAAAACCCGATGAACTTTTCCTAAAAATCGCGATTGAAAGGAAAATTCCGCTTTTAATGACGAAAAAATCAACATCATCATTTATGGCGGAAATAATCCGCTGGCTTAATGTAAAGCTAGCCCCTTGCATCCGGATTCATGGTGTTTTAGTTGACGTTTTTGGCGAAGGAGTTTTAATTATCGGTGAAAGCGGAATTGGAAAATCAGAAGCGGCCCTTGAGCTTATCAAACGCGGCCATCGCTTAGTCACCGATGACGCGGTCGAAATCCGTAAGGTAAGTGACGATACCTTAATCGGCTCAGCGCCTGATGTTACCCGCCACTTTATTGAGCTGCGCGGAATTGGCATTATTGACATCAAAACCCTGTTTGGTGTTTCGAGCGTAAAAGATACCCAATCCATTGACTTAGTTGTCCATCTTGAGGACTGGAACAAGGAAAAGCAATATGACCGCCTTGGCCTTGAAGAAGAATACACCGAATATCTTGGGAATAAAATCGTCAGCCATAGCATTCCTGTCCGCCCTGGCCGGAACGTTGCTTTGATTTGTGAATCAGCCGCCGTAAACCACCGCCAGAAAAAAATGGGCTATAACGCAACCCAAGAACTGTACCGCCGCTTCCAAGAGTCGATGAAACGTAACGAGGAAGAAGAGGAATAAGAATCTGTAACTATCGTATTATATAAATAACAGCTATTAATCGAGGTATTATGATCAATCAATCAGTCTTAAACCATATTAAACAAATTGTTCCTGTAGAAAATTTGCTGGTAAATGAACCAATGTCCCGCCACACTACTTTTAAGGTTGGCGGGCCAGCGGATCTTTTTATCCGGATTAGCGCAAAAGAACAGTTAATCAGCTTGGTCCCATTTTTACGCAAGCTGGAGCTTGATTATTTTGTCATCGGCAACGGAAGCAATCTCCTGGTTGGCGACAGAGGTTATCAAGGCGTAATTTTATCAATCAGCGAATGCTTAAATGGGATAAACATAAAAGATGACTGCATTGTAGCAGAAGCCGGGGCGATGCTTTCGCGTGTTTCAGAACTTGCAGCCAGCCAAAGCCTTGCCGGAATGGAGTTTGCTTCCGGCATTCCCGGCACTATTGGCGGGGCTGTCGTAATGAACGCAGGTGCTTATGGCGGGGAAATGTCATCAATCACCGAATCGGTCCTTGTCATGGATTCTAAAGGTGAGGAAATGGTATTAAGCAATGAGACGATGGAGTTTGCTTACCGTAATAGTGTCGTTAAAAATCGCCCATATATAGTCCTTGCGGTAACCTTGCGCCTTGCCAAAGGTGACGCGGCGCAAATAAACCAAAAGATAGACGAGCTTAAGAAAAGGCGGCGTGAAAAACAGCCCTTGGAATATGCAAGTGCCGGAAGCACTTTCAAACGTCCCCCCGGCAAATTTGCCGGAAAGCTGATTATGGAAGCCGGCTTAAGAGGATTTTCGATCGGCGGGGCAAGCGTATCAGAGAAACATTGCGGCTTTGTCATCAATGAGGGCAACGCCACAGCCTTAGATATCCTTGAAGTAATCAAAGAAGCCAAAGAAAGAGTCTATGACCGCTTTGATATAAAACTTGAGCCAGAAATCATATTTTTAGGGGACTTTTAAGGCAAAGGAGACGCACGAATGAGACTTGTAATCGTCACCGGAGTGAGTGGCGGCGGCAAAAGCGCTGCAATCAAAATACTCGAAGACAACGGCTACTACTGCGTTGACAATTTGCCCCCCCCCCTGATCGAAAAATTCATCGAACTTTGCATTGAAAACCATGAAGTAAAAAAAGTCGCCGTCGGAGTAGATGTCCGCTCCGGCCACCCTTTTGGCGATGTCCAAAAGCAGCTCGAAGCACTTAGGAAAAACGGCTATGTCTTTGATATCCTTTTTATGGATGCCAACGAAACAGTGCTGATGAACCGCTACAAAGAATCCCGCCGGATTCACCCCCATGCCCCGGAGGGCCGCATTGAAGACGGAATCAGAAAAGAAAAAGAAATGCTTATTGACATGAAAGCAATTTCAAATTATCTAATTGATACCTCAAACCTGCTGGTCCGTGACTTAAAGATTAAGATGGAACAAATTTTTTCCCAAAATGAAGAAAAGAGCAGCCTAATTGTCAATATAGTTTCGTTCGGTTTTAAAAACGGCATCCTAATTGATGCCGACCTGGTCTTTGACGTCCGGTTTTTGCCTAATCCCTTTTATGTTGATGACCTAAAATACAAAACCGGGCAAGATAAAGAAGTCCGTGATTTTGTCATGGAGCATAAAGAAGCAAAAACCTTTCTCAAGCAATTGACTGACATGGTCAATTTCCTCATCCCGGCCTTTATCAAAGAGGGAAAATATCAGCTTATTATTGGAATCGGCTGTACTGGCGGCAAACACCGCAGCGTGACTTTGGCAAAAAAACTCTATGACAACCTAAAAGATAATGATAATTACCTGATCCAGATTTCGCATCGTGATATATTGGAAATGAGGTGAAAGATGTCCTTTTCAGCGGAAGTAAAAGCAGAACTCCTTAACATAATTCCAAGCTCCCGCCATTGCCAATTGGCGGAAATTGCCCCGATAGTTTATTTTTTTGGCGCGTTGTTATTAAGTGAAGAAAGTGTGACGGCACTTGTTATTGAAACAGAAAACGTAACAATTAAAAGAAAGTACTTTACTTTATTGGCGAAAGCATTTAATATAAAGGCGGACGCTTTGACAATAATGCAAGCACTTGGATATTATGACAAGGCCAGAAGTCCAGACGGGATTACTAGTACATTGATTAAAAGTACTTGCTGCCGCCGGGCTTACCTTAGGACTATATTCCTGTGCATTGGTTCAATGAGCGATCCCCAAGGCGGTTACCATCTTGAGTTTGTCTTTGATCATGAAGAGCAGGTAACCCAGCTAAGAGAAGTGCTTAAAAGCTTTGCGATTGAGTCAAAGGTCATTAAGCGGAAAAAGAATTTTGTTGTTTATGTTAAAGAGGGTGCTTCGATAGTTGATTTGCTTAATATTATGGGCGCCCATAATTCCTTGCTCAAGCTTGAAAGCCTTCGCGTTGAGAAAGAAGTCCGGAACTCGGTTAACCGTAAGGTAAACTGTGAAACGGCCAATATCGGCAAAACCGTGTCCGCGGCAGCCCGCCAGATTGAGGACATAATTTATATCAGGGATAAAATCGGCTTTGCCAGCCTGCCGCCCAATCTTAAGCAGACTGCGGAATTACGGCTTGAATATCCGGATATTACGATTAAAGAGCTAGGAGCTTTATTAAGCCCGCCAATTGGGAAGTCGGGCGTAAACCACCGCTTAAGGAAATTAAGTGAAATAGCAAAAACAAAGGTTATGCGCTAAATTTTAGGAGGATAGAAATGATTGAGAAACAGATTGTAATCGGTCTTGCCAGCGGCTTAGAGGAACGACCGATTGCCGTCCTTGTCCAGATGGCAAGCAAATACGAAAGTAATGTTTATCTGATTTCAGGGAACAAAAAGGTCAATGCCAAAAGCATTATGGGAATGATGGGCATGGGAATGAGAAGCGGCGAAAGCGTAACGATCATGACCGATGGCGTTGATGAAATTGAAGCCGCCAATGAAATCATCAACTACCTAAAATCGTAGGCAAATTTTGATGGAAATTATTTCCATGGAAAATATTTCCAATGGAAAAAACTTCCAATGGAAAAACTTCCAATGAAAAACTTCCATTTTTTTTCTTTGTTCCATATGGGGTGTATATGAAATTACTTTTCATTTATAATCCGCGGGCCGGAAAGGCGAAAATCCGCAGAAATCTTCTTGACATCATTGATATTTTCACAAATGCCGGCTTCGTTGTAACTGCCCACCCAACCCAGGCCCTAGGTGAAGTTGCCGAAATTTTAGAACGGGTAAAAGCGGCAAGCTATGATTTAATCGTTTGCAGCGGCGGTGATGGCACTCTTGATTGTGTGGTTGGCGGAATGATGAAGCAAAGAATAAACGTTCCGCTTGGTTATATCCCGGCCGGGACAACCAATGATTTTGCCCGCAATTTAAGAATACCTTCTAATATGCTGACAGCGGCAGAGCGGATTTGCCAGCGCAATGCTTTTGCTTGTGACATTGGATATTTGAATGATGCGAATTTTGTTTATATTGCCGCATTCGGGCTTTTCACCGATGTTTCCTATGAAACCAGCCAGGACATCAAGAATGCCATCGGGCAAACCGCTTATATCCTTGAGGGGATTAAGCGGCTGACGGATTTAAGTGTCTGCCGGATGCGGGTAATCGCGGAAGCAATTGAGCTGGAAGATGATTTTATCTTTGGCATGGTCACCAATTCAATTTCGGTGGGCGGATTTAAGAATTTGACCGGAAAGCAAGTCAAGCTGAATGACGGCCTTTTTGAGGTTACCTTGGTTAAAAAGCCGAAAAACCCTCTCGAACTGAATAATCTGATTACGGCAATGCTAAAGCGCAATTATAATAACGAGTTAATGCACAATTTTAAAACCGCAAAGATTTGTTTTATCACCAATGATGAAATACCTTGGACGCTTGACGGTGAGTTTGGCGGCCGCCATGCAAATGTGACAATCAGGAACATCAAACAGGCGATTGAGATTTATTGTTGAAAGGAGCAATCATGTATACTATTGATGAGATAAAAGCGAAAATCGAACCAATAGCGATTAAATATGGACTGCCCAAGGTTTATGTGTTTGGTTCATATGCCCGGGGTGAAGCGACTGAAAATAGTGATATTGATTTACTGATTGACCCAATAAATTCTAAAATTATTTCATTGCTTGATTTTGGCGGATTATATGAAAATGTCCTTGATACTTTTAATAAGCGGGTTGATATTATTGAATTAAGTGATAAATTCATCGACTTAGATAGCCTAAGCAATGAATTTGTTGAAAAGGTAGAAAATGAGAGGATTTTGCTTTATGAACGATAAAGATACCCAGATTCTTAGGCACATCATTGAATATTGCAATAACATTGAAAATTCAATTTTAAGATATGGGGATTCGCTTTGTATTTTTGAAAATGATGTTGATTATTTTCAATCTATCAGTATGTCAATCCTTCAAATTGGCGAATTAAGCATAAATTTGTCGGAAGAATTTAAGTCTCTTCATAATAATATCCCATGGACTGGAATCCGGGGAATGCGCAATATTTTTGCCCATAAATATGGCAAAATTAAAAAAGATGTTGTTTGGGGCATTGTCAAAGAAGACATCCCAGTCTTATCTTCATTCTGCAAAAAATATGCAAAATAATGAGCGTTTCTATTTCAATTTCCCCATAAATGGTTTATAATAATAACGAATTAAAGATCATATTAAAGCGTACTTAGAAAGGAAAGGAAAAGTTATGTTAGTTTCAGCAAAAGAAATGCTTAAGAAAGCAAAAGCCGGGCAATATGCCGTCGGCCAATTTAACATCAACAATTTGGAGTGGACAAAGGCGATTCTGCTGACCGCCCAAGAATGTAATTCGCCGGTTATTCTTGGCGTTTCCGAGGGAGCAGGAAAATATATGGGCGGCTACAATACGGTGGTTGGGATGGTCGTTAACATGATAAAGGACCAGAACATCACTGTTCCGGTTGCCTTACACTTAGACCACGGCAGCTTTGAACATTGCTACAAATGTATGGAAGCCGGATTCTCGTCAGTTATGTTTGACGGCTCTCATTACGCTATCGAAGAAAATGTCGCAAAAACCAAACAGCTGGTTGCCGATGCCAACGAAAAGGGCATCTCTGTTGAAGCAGAAGTTGGCTCGATTGGCGGCGAAGAAGACGGCGTTGTTGGCGCGGGTGATATCGCTGATCCAAAAGAATGTAAGGCAATCGCGGATCTCGGCATTGATTTCCTGGCGGCCGGAATTGGCAATATCCATGGCAAATACCCCTCCAACTGGGCAGGTTTATCTTTTGATACGCTTGATGAAATCCAAAAGCTGACTGGTGATATGCCCCTTGTTCTCCATGGCGGAACAGGAATCCCGATTGAAATGATTAAGCAAGCAATTTCATTAGGCGTGGCAAAAATTAATGTTAATACCGAGTGCCAGCTGGCATTTGCCGATGCGACCCGCAAATATATTGAAGCAGGAAAAGATTTAGAGGGCAAAGGATTTGACCCCCGCAAATTATTAGCTCCTGGTGTTTCAGCTATTAAAGAAGCGGTCAAAGAAAAAATGGAAATTTTTGGATCGATTGGCAAAGCCTAATCTTTACTTTAATAGGGGATTCACCGTAATCAAAAAGGACTGCAAACACAGCTCTGGCGTGAGGCAGTCCTTTTTTCTTGAATAACTCATATTTTTACTGTATAATAGAAATCAAGAGGTGATTTGAAAATCATGAGTGATATTTTAATCAAAACAGACATATATAAGGACGAAATCAGCAGACTCCGCCCTTTTGAGGGAGATATATTAAGGCAGCTTCGAGATTATTACAGAATCGGTCTTACATGGTCATCTAATGCGCTTGAGGGTAATTCGCTGACCGAAATGGAAACCAAAGTGTTGATTGAGGACGGACTGACAATCGGCGGAAAGCCTTTGCGTGATACTCTTGAAGCGGTGGGGCATTCTCTCGCTTATGATTATATGTTCAGTTTGCTTGGCAATCGAAAGATTACCGTAGAGGACATAAAATTGCTCCACCATTTGTTTTTTAAGTCCATTGACGAAAAAAGTGCCGGAGTTTGGCGTGAAGTTCCTGTAATTATTACCGGAACGGATTATGTGTTTCCGGCTTCGTCCGAGCTTGATAAACTTATGACAGACCTCGGACGCTGGATAGAAGAAGAGCGCGACGCAATGCACCCGGTCAGATTTGCCGCTATGCTGCATTTGAAATTTGTAACAATTCACCCATATATCGATGGAAACGGAAGAGTAGCGAGGCTCCTGATGAATACTGCGCTTATTCAGGACGGCTATATGCTTGCTGTTATCCCGCCTGTTCTGCGAATGGACTATATGTCGTATATACGGCATTACCAACAGAAAGGATATGCAGAATCATTCTGTGACTTGATTGCCGAACGGGTGGTTGAATCACAAAAAGACATTATGCGGCTTCTTCACGTTCCAATTCCAAAAATATGAAGGAGATAAGCCTGCCATTAATCGCTTCTTGTGTACCATGTAATTTGCTGTCGAAGAGCGCGTTATTGATTGATGTCGGGGCCGTTGTAGCGTAGGGTTAGGATTGTTATGTCGTCGGCTTGTTCTGCTCCGTCGGCGAACTCGTCTATTTTATGTTTTATCGATACCGCGAACTCGTTATGCGGCAAATTGATGTTGATGTTGCTGTTTGCCGTTTCAAGCAGGCGCGGGTCGGTGAATAGCTCGTTTTCGTTGTTGGCGGCCTCGGTTACGCCATCCGTGTATAGGAACAGCTCGTCGCCGGGCTGCAAGGTTATTTCATGCTGCCTATAAAACGTGTCTTCGTCTCCGGCAAGGACGAAACCCGCCTTCGCCTTTAGCCAGCCCCAAGGCTCGCCATCTCTTTTGAGCAGCGGGGGGTTATGCCCTGCGTTGACGAACGTAAACTTTCCTGTGGGGATGTCTAAATACCCTAAAAACGCGGTTACGAACATATTGGCGTCATTATTCTCGCAAAGCATCCTGTTCACAATCCCGAACACTACCTCCGGGCGCTTACCGGAGAGCGCGGTGTTTTGAATGAGCGTCTTCGTGATGACCATAAACAGCGCGGCGGGTATGCCCTTGCCCGATACGTCGGCTATAACCACGGCGAGGGTGTTTTCGTCCACGAGGAAAAAATCGTAGAAGTCGCCGCCGACTTCCTTCGCAGGTTGCATGCTGGCGTATATGTCAAAATCCTCGCGATAGGGGAACGCGGGGAAAATGCATGGGAGCATACTGGACTGTATCTGCGTGGCAATGTTTAATTCCGCGCTGATGCGTTCTTTTTCCGCGCGATCGCGGGCATTTGCCTCAATGGCTTCTTTCAAATCCGCCGTCATTTTGTTAAACGTCTCCGCAAGCATTCCCAGCTCGTCTTTTGTGGACAAGTCTATGGAAACGTCAAGGTTGCCAAGCCCAAGAAGGGAAACGCCATCCGCCAGTTTTCGGAGCGGCTTGTTTATAAGCTTTGATATCAGGAAAAACGCCGTACACAGCATAAGCGCCGCTGACAGCGCGATAATCATTGAGAAGCGGCTGTTCTGGCGCTCGGCCTCGGCGAATATTTCGTTTTCGGGTATCTGCACCGACATGAGCCATCCGTTGCCCATAACCCGCTTGAATGTCATGTAGGCAACGCCGTCAAGTTCAAAGGAATGAGCGGCAATGTCCCACGAAAGGCTGTCGAGAGGTGTACCCGCGCCGTCCATGACATATGTATTGGAAATAATATAGTTTTGTTCCGGGACGCACAGCAGGACAAAGCTGCCTTCCGTGGGTTTGATGGCCGAGAGGTTGGCTATGACTTCCTCGATTTCCCAGTCCACCGTGGACAGCGCGATCAGCTTGCCGCTCCCGTCGAAATACCCCGCGCCCGCCGTCGTCATCAGCGCGTATGAGCCTGTGTCGTCAATGTAAGGCCGAGTCCAGACGACCTGATGCGGTTCGGCTAGAAAATTCGCTATGTCGGTGTACCAGTTTAGGACGTGATAGTCATAGTCATCGATAAAGAAGGTGTCGTCGAGCCGAACCTCGCTAACTTCCTTATCGAAAAACGCATATACCCCTTCGCGATGGGTGCTTTCGTTAAAGGCATAGGGCGTGAACCAGAATCCGCCGCCGAGCGCAACGGGGAAGCTGCGCAATAGCTCCTGCGCAAGCGTTTCTCCAAAGGCCCGTGACTGCGCATCATATGCAAGCTGCCCTGCCATCGCAAAGACTACTGCCGCGCGTTCCATTTCGGCAATGGTCTTGTTGACTTTCTCGGTTTCAAACTCCACCGTTTTCTCTATGCCGCTTAGCCGCAGCATCTTGTAATTCTCGGTCGTGAACAGCGAGTAGACAAGAAACGCGACGCCTATTATGGCAACAAAAGGCAGCACAATGGCAAGTATTTTCGCTCTTAGCGATATTCCTTTGAGTGTCATCATACTATTTTCAGCATGTCGGCAAAGCCGGTCATTTCAAGCACGTCCATAATCTCGCTTGAAACATTGGTAAGAGTCATGGATACGCCTCTCTTCTTCGTTACTTTCTGCCCCATCAGGAGTACGCGCAATCCCGCAGAGGACACGTATCCAAGTTTCTCAAAGTTCAGCACTATTTCGTTTGCCTCGTCAAATGCTTTGATAAGCACTTCTTGCAGTTGCGGCGAGGTGGTGTTTTCCAACCTGCCTTCAATGTCGAGGGTAAGCTTTCCACCCTCCAATGTTTTATTGATTGTCACTGTTCATCCCTCCATAGAACATAAGCCTTATTATAGCTATTATAGCCAAATCTGAAAAATATCGTCCAATTCTCTCAAAATTGACAGAATTGGCCTTTTGATTTGTTATACACGCGAGTTAGCGAAAAGGGATGCTCATTTTTCGGAAAACTTTTTGCTTACACTTATTTTGAAATTATGCTAAAATAGGGGTTGACACGCACGACATTTTCCGAGGAGGCCCTAAGAAGATGAAAAGATTCAACGTAACAGGGGTATGTATACCCGAAAAGCACTATATGGTCGACATAAGCGGCAAGCTGGCGAAAATCAAAGAGATGGTGGACTACGGCGACTATTTCACGATAAACCGAGCGAGGCAATACGGCAAGACGACGACGCTGTTTATGCTCGGCAAAGTGTTGAAAGATGAGTACACCGTGGTATCAATAAGCTTTCAGGGGGTTGGCGACGAAGGCTTCGAGTCCGCCGCTGCGTTTTGCCAAATGTTTTTATGTTTAATCCACAGGGCATTGAAGTTCGCCGGCGTATCCGAAGAGTACAGGGAAAGCTGGCTAAATGGGGAGGTGTCGGGTTTTGTGGAACTGGGCGCCCACATAACCAAAATGACCGAGAACAAGAAAGTTGTGCTAATGATCGACGAGGTGGACCAGACGAGCAACAACAGGACATATCTGCACTTTTTGGGGCTGCTCCGTGATAAATACCTAAAACGCGAACAAAATGAGGACTACACCTTCCAAAGCGTCATTCTGGCGGGGGTGTACGATATAAAGAACATCAAGCTGAAGCTGATAAACGAGGGGGTCTACACGCCTTCGGCAGAGGAAAACAAGTTCAAAAACTCGCCATGGAACATAGCGGCGGACTTCGAGGTGGATATGTCGTTCGACCCGACGGAAATAGCCACGATGCTCTTGGAGTATGAAGCCGACCATCATACAGGTATGGATGTCCGGGCAATAGCCGAAGAGATACACGGCCACACGAGCGGATACCCGTTTCTGGTTTCGAGGATATGCCAACACATCGATACGAAATTCGGCAAGGACTGGTCGCGGCAGGGGGTGCAAAAGTCGGTCAGTAGTTTCCTTGTTGAAAGCAACACGCTGTTCGATGATTTGTACAAGAATCTCGAAAACAACGAAGACCTGTACAGCTTGATATATGGTATTCTGATGCTTGGCAAGAAGAGGACCTTCGCCGTCGGCAGCCCTGCCGTCGAAATGGCGAGGGTATACGGAATCATCAAGGAAGAGGACGGCGGCGCGACAGTGTCAAACAGGGTGTTTGAGCTCATCATATGCAATCACTTCATGGCGAAAGACGAGATGCTGTCAAAAAGGCGGATAACGGGAGTGCTTCAGCGCGACGTGACAGAGGGCGGGCGGTTTGATATGGAGCTTTGCCTGCGGAAGTTCGCGGAGCATTACGCGGAGATGTTTAGCGAGCGCGACGCGGAGTTCATCGAGCGCGAGGGGCGCATGCTTTTCCTGTCGTATCTGAGGCCGCTGATAAACGGGCAGGGGTTCTATCACATAGAGAGCGAGCTCACGGATCTGCGAAGGATGGACATAGTTGTGGACTTCGGGAGCGAGCAGTTCATCATTGAGCTGAAGCTGTGGAAGGGCGAGGCGGGACACGAAAAGGCCTATGAGCAACTGGCAGGATACTTGGACGCCAAAGGCTTGAAAACGGGCTACTTGCTGACGTTCGACTTCCGCAAAGGCGCAAACAAGCAGCCATACGCAAAATGGGCGGAGCTTCGCGGTATGAGAATATTCGACGTTGTAGTGTAGCGGGGGTAGGTTGTGAGTTCCTATATGATTATTTAGTGTCTGTTCAGGTGATATCGCAAATCTCACAGTTTCGTCGTTGCGAGGAGCGAAGCGACGCGGCAATCCAGAAAGAAATATGACAATCGGCGCAAAAAGGACTGGATTGCTTCGCTGCGGCTCGCAAAGACAGGGGGCGCTGAACAGTCATTGTGGGTTTTCCGGAGTGCTTCAGCAGGTTCTGTCCTGTTGAAGCACTATTCCAATATCGACAAAAGCTTTTCCGTAAGTAGTGGTCTTATATCGCCGTAATCCGCTTCAAATATCAAATATCCGCCCACCGCATTAGGCAAGCCGGTCACGCATAGCCCGACGCTTGTTTTGGTCAGATAGAATTCCAAACTATACACATCCTCGGTGAGCCGATCTGCGAACATTTCAACCGCCCCGTTAAACCTCTCTTCGGGATAGACTTGCACAAAGCTGCCGCCTATTAGCAAATCGCCGACATTTTTATACTCGACAAGCATCCCATCGCGTTCGACGGTCTCAATGTTTATGAAATCAGTAACCCATACCGCATATCCGCCTGTTTCCAAATCGAGCATAATTGCCCTGAAATTGTTTGCGGGATAGGCGGCTCCATCCTCATATATCGAGTCGTATGCTCGGATGCTGATATATTTGCCGCCGATGATATCATACTCCGCCGTCACGGTGGTGTTTTTGCTCTCGTTTTCCGTGCTGACCGTTGGCCACATGAAGAATGTGTATATTTCACCGTTTATAGCGTCCTGTAGTGTGGTGTCGTCAAAACCGTCGAGCAATATGTAGTCAATGTTTATTCTGCCGCCATCATCCGCTTCGGTAAGGATTGTTCCTTCTATTTTCAGATTCGCCGCGCCCGACGGATTTGTGGGTTGCTCATCCTCCGGCGTCGTTTCAGGTGTTTGCACTACCCCCGATACAATGGTCGAGCCGCTGGGGTGGTAATTAAGTTCGCAAGCGGTTAGCAAGGCTGTAATCAGCAGAGCAGCCATCGCTATAGTAATCATTTTTTTCATACTATTCCTTCACTTCCCCCCTTGAATAATTTTCACCACTTTTGTCACACCCGTTATGACATTATCCACCAGTCCGCCTCCCGCCACGTTTTCTAGTTGTTCATCCGAGAGCGGCAGCTTGCCGGTTTCAATGAAATCGATCAGCATTTCTTTTTCCTCGACTGTCAACTCACAACCATTTTCCAAAAGAAACGCATCCAATTTCGCGCTGTCCTTGAGTTCATCCAATTTCTCCCGCTGTACGGGGGTGAGCGCTACGAATTTTTCTTGCATTGTTTTTTCCTCCCTGTTTTTTTGTAAAGCCATCAAAGCTTTTTACATGGTTGAATGTAACTGTTCAGCACACCCCGTCTTTGCGAGCTGCAGCGAAGCAATCCAGTCCTTTTTGCGCCGATTGTCAGGTTTCTTTCTGGATTGCCGCGTCGCTTCGCTCCTCGCAACGACGAACCTGTAAGATTTGCGATACCACCTAAACAGTTACATTATTATATCCAATTTTGTTGGGTTTTGCACTCGTAAAATGAAAAAAAGTTCAAAAAACTATTGCAATCAGCGCGTCGGAGTGATACCATGTCTATCTGCGTTATTTATTGCTCCAATGGAAGGAGGTGCGAAGGTTGCCAAATATCAAATCCGCTTCGAAAAGAGTTCTGATTGCGCAAAAAGCGGCTGCAAGGAATAAAGCGGCTAAGTCGCTTATGAAAACCAACACAAAAAAGTTTGACGCTGCGGCCACCGCGGGCGATCGCGAAACAGCCGAGCGCGCATATAAAAATGCCGTCAAGACAGTCGATCGAGCGGCGACGAAGGGCCTGATCCACAAGAACAAAGCCGCGCGCAGGAAAAGCGCCCTGACAAAGAAACTCAACAGCATGGCAAGCGAGTGATCCTATAGCACCCTAGGGTGCTATCACCGCGCGAAGCGTGGTGCGCCGAAGCGGAGGCTAAAATTCGCAGACCGAATTCATTTCGGTCGTAAGCGAATTTAGTCGCAGCTCACGGCGACTGGGTTGTGGGGCGGAGCCTCACGTCAGGAGCAATCGTTTACAGAGGGCATCGCGGTAAAGCTAAAGGTGTCAAGGGAGCGATTTTCTCCCTTGGCACTTTTTTCTTGCATTAAGATTAAAGGTCAGACAAGGCAAGATGTCAAGTTTAGTTTTCGACACTTCCTACAGGAGGGTTAGATGAGAGCTGCGCGTAAATTGGTATTCTCGTTCCTTTCCGCACTATTGTTGCTTGTGGTTGTTTCGGGGTGCCTAGACACGGATAATCGGGCATCCGGCTCATCGACGGCTTTTTCTTCATATCGGGACATACCCGGTGTGACGGCAGAAGATATAGATGCCATCGAAGCTATTAAAGCGCAAACAGACGCGTTTATATACGGCGCCGTTCCCAGCACCGAGGCCTTTATGAATGTGGACGGAAACATCGGCGGTTTTAGCGCTCTGGTCTGCGAGTGGCTGACCGAGCTGTTTGATATTCCTTTTGTGCCGCGCCTGCTGCCCAATCCCGATGTGTTTTCGGTTGTCAGGTCGGGCGAGGTAGATTTCACGGGCGACATCCGTGTGACGGAGGAGCGCCGTTCGATGTATATAGCGACCGACCCAATCGCCCTGCGCCATCTCATTATGCTTCGCCACGAGAATAGTCTGCCGCTCGAAACCATTATGCTCACGCGCGTTCCCCGCTATGCTTTTCTGGAAGGCTCGCTCGCTATTGACGACGTTGCTTCCGTATACGAGCCCGGTTCCTATGAAATCGAGCTGATCAACGCTTTCGGGGTCACTCATCCGCTGCTGCGGGACGGGGAAATAGACGCTGCAATCGTGCTGAATCCCGCAGAGGCGCATTTCTTGCAGTATGAAGGCCTATATTCCGAGAGCTTTTTTCCGCCAATCTTCAACCCCGTATCATTGGTGACAGGGAGACCGGAGCTTGAACCTTTCATAGCGGTCGTTCAAAAAGCTCTGGAGAATGACGCGATCCACCATTTTAACGAAATGTATAACCAAGGATACAGGGACTATAGGAAAAACATGCTCTACATGCAGCTTTCCGCTGACGAGGCAGCCTATTTGAGCGACAATAGCGTGATACCGCTCGCGGCCGAGTACTATAATTACCCGATCAGCTTCTATAATACCCGCGAAAACGAATGGCAGGGCATCGTATTTGACGTTCTCGCGGAAGTGGGAGCGCTCACTGGCCTCAGTTTTGAGGTAATCAACGGCAGGGACGCGCAATGGCCTGTTCTAATGGACCTGCTGAGCACCGGACAAGCGCCAATCATCTCCGAGCTGATCCCCGCCGTAGAGCGCGAAGGCAACTACATATGGCCAAATTCCACGTTCCTTCAGGATCAGTCCGCGCTGATCTCCAAGGCGGAACACCGCAATATCAACGCAAGCGAAGTCTATGCCGTAAAGGTGGGTCTGAGCAAGGGAACCCGCCATTACGATCTGTTCCGCAGATGGTTTCCGAACCATAGGGACACGGAGGAGTACGACAGCCAGAGGCTTGCATTTGAAGCGCTGATACGCGGCGATGTGGACATGGTTATGGGCGGCAGTGTCAGTCTCCTTTGGCTGACAAATTATCAGGAGCTTCCCGAATATAAAGTCAATCTCCTGTTCGGCGACCGCTTTGATTCCACATTCGGATTCAATATTGAAGCGGACACTCTCGCGTCAATCGTCGACAAGGCAATGAGGTTTATCGACACGGAGACTATTTCGGGGCACTGGCTTCGCAAGACCTACGACTACCGCGTTGCTCTGACGCAAGCGCAGCGTCCGTGGATCATTGGCGCTATAATAGGGCTCGCGCTGTTGCTGGTCATTCTGATGGTCCTATATATAAAAGACCGCAGAAGCAGCGCGGAAATTGCGCGTATGAAGGCGCGTACAGATGCCATCGTGGAAAACCTTCCGGGAATGGTGTTCCAACAACTGTACGACCCTCCCTCCTACACATATACCTTTGTCAGCGAGGGCTGCGAAGAGCTGACCGGTTATGCGCCGGAAAATCTGATGGGCGAAGGCGCTATTAGGTTTTTTGACATGGTACACCCGGACGACATCGAGCATATTGAGAAGCTGAGCGCGGAAACAATTCCGTTTGGTTTGCCATTTGACGCGACATTTCGGATCAAAACGCGGTATGGCATTGAGAAATGGGTATGGGAACGCAGCCGAGTAATCGAGATGAACCCGGACGGTTCGCCGAAGCTTTTGGAGGGGTACTACTCCGACATCACCGAGCGGAGGAAGCTGGAAACAGCAGAGCTGCAAAGCAACGCCAAGAGCGAGTTTTTGGCGACAATGAGCCACGAGATCCGTACGCCGATGAACAGCATCATGGGATTTGCGGAGCTTGCGCTTGACAGCGGCACAGTAGAGCAAACCAATGAGTATCTGGAGAAAATCACCGACAATACTAAGTGGCTCCTGAATATAATCGACGACATTCTGGACATTTCAAAAATCGAATCGGGCAAAATGGAACTGGAAAGCATACCGTTTAACCTGCATGAGATATTCTCCCGATGCCATTCAGTCATGCTCCCTGCCGCCAAGGAAAAGGGCCTTGATTTGAGGGTATACACGGAGCCGATTGAAGGGAAAAAGCTTATTGGTGACCCTGTTAGGCTATATCAGGTACTCATGAATCTTCTTTCCAATGCCGTAAAGTTCACCGGTTCGGGTTCGATTAAATTCTCGTCTTCGGTCAAGCGCACGGATAACGGCGTCACGCGGGTATATTTTGAAGTCAAGGATACCGGCATTGGGATGACCCCGGATCAGCTCGGCAGGGTACTTGAACCGTTTATGCAAGCGGACTCCAGCACAACGCGGAACTTCGGCGGCACGGGCCTCGGGCTTTCGATAACAAGGAATATCGTTGAGCTGATGGGCGGAACGCTTCATGTGGACAGTTCGTATGGAATTGGCAGCATTTTCAGTTTTGAGATCGCTTTTGACACGGTTGAGACAAACGAAAACCTAACCGTTCGCGAGAGTGTCAAAATTACAGAAAAACCGTCGCTTGAAGGTCTGGTCCTGATTTGCGACGACAATCAAATGAACCAAGAAGTCATCTGCGAGCATCTGGCGCGCGTGGGTCTCAAGACGGCGGTTGCCGAGAACGGAAAAGTTGGCCTGGAAAAGGTCATGGAGCGCATTGAAAAGGGAGAAGCGCCTTTTGATTTGATTTTCATGGATATGTTCATGCCTGTTATGGACGGAATGGAGGCGGCATCAAAAATCGCCGCTCTGGAGACAGGTACGCCAATCGTTGCGATGACGGCAAATGTCATGACGAGCGAACTGAAAAAATACAAAGAAAACGGCATGCCCGATTGCCTAGGCAAGCCGTTCACCTCACAAGACCTTTGGCAAATTCTGGTGAAATATTTAGGCGATCTTCGAACGCAGTGAATCAGGGATTATAAACCATAATGGTGGTGTCTGCGAAAATAGACACCACCATTATTTATTGTTCTTTACCCCTGATTCCTGTTCTCGATGACCTCTCGCAGCTATTCTCTTTTAAATAAGTCGCCGTGTACGTTCATGCCTATTTCAAACTCATTATTGTAGAAAAGCATGTCGTCTACATATCTGAATATGATAGTATCTACCTGATATGTTTGATTGTTCTGCACTACGTAGATGATGCCGTTGTTGTAATCGGGCGAGATGGTGCAGATTACATCATCGCCCCATACCGTGAATGTTCCGAGTATGTCTTCTATGCCCTCATAGAAGTTTATTCTATAGGTGAATGTGCCGTCGCCTCTGAGATCAATGAACGGCTTGTAAGGTTCGGCGGTCTGCGGATTATCGTTTATGTATAATCCAACCCTTACGCCGTTTACGTTATCCACCACAGGCGGCGGTGGAGGTTCGGGCGGTGGAGGTTCGTGCAGTCCGGACAGACCTAGGCCGCTTGCGAAGGTTCCAACACTCACGCCGGTCATGCGCACAGTTGTCAGCACTGCTTGAAGACGGCTGAGCGTGTTGTTGGGGGAGAACGCATTGTTGCCTGTGCTTCCCATTACATGGTTGCCTGTGAAGGGATCGAATAATGTAGACAGATGCCTTATGGCTTCTTCTCCCCACAGGCCCGATATGTCCGTAAAATGCATTTCATGCCCAATGCCCATAGCGCCCACAATGGTGGCCGTCCTTGAAAGTATGACTGCCGCCACTTGCCGCGTCACGGGTTCGTCCGGCCTAAAGCTGCCGTCGGAATATCCGCCCAAAATGCCAAGTCCGGCGCAAACGCTGACTGCAACATCGTCGCTGTCCGTGAAACTTATCATATCCACAGCCTCTTGCAACTGGATTTCCGTTAGATCGGTCAGTACCAAGAGGTATCTATATATGAGCGCCGCGTAATCGCCCCGCAATACCGGTTCGCTGAAGTAGTCGTCTACTCTGTATGGCATGAGTCCCAGATAGTCCGCAATGCCAACTTCCCTATCAGCCCAAGCCGCTATTTCTGCTCCGCGATAGCCTGTATACCTGTGACCTGAGTCAAGCGCCGCGAGCAACTGTTCCGAGAGCGCTGCAGCATTAAATCCAACACTGTATGGTATCAGAAGATCCCGAGGGATATCACTGAGGTTTGGCGGTGTGGGGGATTCGGGCTCGGAAGGGGTGTTTTGCTGTGTTCCGCCATTTTCAGACGGCGACGGCGACGCAGGCAACGCTGTAGTTCCACTGTCGTCGGTGGGTCTTTCTGTGTCCGTCTCCCTCGGCCTGTCATCTTGCGAAAGAGTGGAGTCCCTCCCTGTTCCCGTCCTGTCCGGAAGCAGCGGCAGTGCGTAGTATCCCATAAAGTGTCCGCCGACCGCGAGTCCGAGAAGCAGGACGACGACCACTGCAACCGCAATGCCCGCTTTTTTTCCTGATTTTGATTTTGCGGCTTGTGGGAGCGGGGGGGTGGTAGTTGAAAATTGAGGGTTGAGAGTTGGAATTGGCGGAGGGGGCGGTGGCGGAGGGGGCGGCGGCGGA
>Ga0099364_10000407_pt1 | contig 71710 bp, 50 predicted proteins | sample TergutTh196P3_FD_73070 | JGI IMG/M metagenome (GOLD analysis project Ga0099364, IMG submission 73070) | Microcerotermes parvus P3 segment gut microbial communities from Pointe-Noire, Republic of the Congo - Th196 P3 | ecosystem: Host-associated > Arthropoda: Insects > Digestive system > Gut ...
CCGCTTTCGCTCCGAGAGAGACGTATCGGCCTCTAATGCGTCTCAATACGCCGCCTAAGTGCCGACGTCTCTCAAGGGTCGGTCTTATGAATCGCACTCTCTATCGCACGATGAAGGGTTAGTAATAGTCGTCTCTATGTTATTACGGACTTGCTCCGCAATCTCGTAGGTCATAAAGTAAATGTCCATGAGCAAAAATTTTCCGCGTCCTGCCCTTTGAGACAAGAAATCAAAAAATGCGCAATTGAGGAGCAAATAAAAAAAATCGCGAGCAATATTCCTGTTTACAAAGTAGGAATTTGCCGCGATTTATTTTTATGACCGAAAATTGGGCATTTTGGTTTTGATTTCGCAGTCTCATGGGTGGCGTGGAAATTTATTTGCTCATGGACTGTGGAGTTTTCTGGAGCGAACACGGGAGAGATTGCGGAACAAGCCCGCAATGACACAGTCAAAACATATTCGGCAAGGCCCCCCATCTCCCCTTTAGCTTCGCCATCAGCATTGCCCCTTGGTAAGTAAATTCGCCCCGGCTTCCCGCAATCGTCACTTCATATTCATACTCAATCATCGCAGTAATCCGGTCGGCATCAATGATTTTGCCGATGTCATACTCCAAATACTCAAACGTGCTTTTAATGCCCGCAATCGAATTTTGTAATAACGCCTCGTCAAAAACCTTGGTTTCAATTATCCTGACCTCAATTTTGTAATCAAGCCCATAAAGTTCTTTAAGTTCGGAAACTGCACGGTCTGACTGCCCTTTTAATAAATCCGCCAGCTCTTTTTTTGAATAGTTGGAATTTTTGTAAATTTCGCCCAGCAGGCCCTTAGAATCATAAGCCAAGCTTTGGGAAAACTCCCGGTAATCCAAAGTATGCTCGGTCCGGACATATCTAAAAAGGGCGACCTTTGGATTTATTCCTGCCAAATAATAAGCGCCGGAATAAATCAAAACCAGCAATAAAATAACACCTGTTATTATTCCAAAAAAAGATAAAGCTTTTTTTATCCTGCCCACTTTAACTCCAAACAGCATTTTTATTTTTTGACGCTATTAAGCCAATCAACAGCCGTATCGGCAATTGTCTTAAGCGTTTCAGGCTCAAAAGGAGTCGGCAAACCCGAAGCTGTAAGCAAGCCGATAAAAGTCTTTGTGCCGGCCAGCTTGGTAAAATGGCAATATTTTTCCCACGCGCTGGCATGGTCCTTTTGCGCGGCGGCCCAAAAATATAATGCCATCGTCTGGGCAAGGCAATAATCAATGTAATAAAACGGCATTCCATAAATATGGGCTTGGGCTTGCCAGCGGCGGCCCTCACCATAAAAGGGAAAACCGGCAAGGTCAAGATAAGGCCGGTACTTGCCCTCAAGCTTTAGCCATAGCGCGTTCCGCTCGGCCGGGCTAAGCTCCGGGTTCGCGTATATCTGGTGCTGGAAATCATCAACCATCGTCCCATAGGGGATAAAATTAAGCGCTCCGGCAAGATGGCTATAGCAATATTTTTCTGTTTGCCCGCCAAAAAAACCTTTCATCCACGGCCAAGTGAAAAATTCCATGCTCATTGAATGCACTTCGGCAGATTCAAAAGTATATTCGCGCAAAATCGAAGGGTATAAATCACGGGCCAGATAAGCCGCAAAAGCGTGTCCGGCTTCATGGGTCAGGACATCAATATCGCCGGAAGTCCCATTAAAATTGGCAAAAATAAACGGTGCTTTGTAATTGCTAATCGTCGCGCAATAACCGCCGCTCATTTTGCCGGGGCGGGTCAGCACGTCAAACAAATCATTTTCCAGCATAAAATCAATGAACTCCGCCGTATCGGCCGAAAGCTCATGGTACATTTTCTGGCCGTGGGCAAAAATATCTTCCGCCGTCCCCATCGGTTTTGCGTTTCCATCGGGATATTCAAAGGGATCATCAAAAACCTTTAGCGTATCAACGCCAATCCTTTCTGCTTGCTCTGCCTTTAAGCGTTTGACGATATCGACAATAAAATTAAGCACGCCTTCCCGGAATTTGCCGACCATTTCCCGGTCATAAGACAAACGCTCCATTCGGTAATATCCAAGCTCAATATAATTCTCATAGCCTAATGTTTTTGCGATTTTTGTCCTTAATTTCACCAGCTCGTCAAAAAGCGAATCAAGCCGCGCGGAATGACCCATAAACCATTCGGCCCTCGCCCGCATTGAAGCATCGCGGACGCTCCGGTCCGTATCCTCATGGTAAGGCGTCAATTGGGCAAGGGTCAGGGTCTTTCCGTCAAACTCAATTTCGGCTGAAGCAATCAGCTTGTCATATTCGGTCACCAAACGGTTTTCTTCCTGTAAATCAGCGACAATTTCCGGCTTAAAGGTCTTAAGCTCCATCTTCGCCTTGTCAAAAATAAGCGTCCCCCAAGCAGCTTCAAAATCCTTGCGGAAAGGGGTCTTAATGAAAGCTGCTTGAAATTCTTTTACCACCTCGTTAAGCTTTGGCTCTAACTCATCAAGATAATCTTTTTCGTCACTATAAAACTTGTCATTCATATCCAGGGAATTGCGGATATATGCCAGCATAATCATTGAGTCAATATGCTGGCTGAAAGTATCAACTTCTTTGTAAATCGAAAAAGCTTCGGCGGCGGTTTTTGCTTCCTTAAACTGTAACAGCAGGGCTTTAAGTTTTTCATTAGTTGCTTCAAATTCTAAGCGTTCATATTTCATATTGGCAAATTTCATGGTTTTCCCTTTCGCAAATTATATGCCTATTTTTTTATATTTTTATATTTTTATATTTAATGTAATTATTGTACCTGCCCCAAACAAATTAATCAAGCCCATGTATACAATTTAATCCAAAGGGGATTATAAGGGTATGGACAGGGGGGTACTATGAGGCAAATTGGCGAGTCGGCCTGGGCTTTAAGGGTCAGGAAACCGGAAGAAATTGTTAGGCTTGACTTAAATAAAAAAACTGATGTCCTGATTGTCGGCGGCGGAATTTGCGGAATCCTGTTAGCTTACCGCTTAAAAGAAATCGGGATAAGTACAATCATTGCTGAAGCAAAAACGATCTTAAGCGGAACTAGCGGCAATACGACCGCCAAGATCACCGCCCAGCATGGTCTAATTTATAGTGACATCATTAAACATTATGGCGCAGAAAAAGCGCGAATGTATTATGACGCAAACACCAAGGCCATAAAGGATTTTCGCGCTTTGGCTTCAAAGTTTCCTTGTGACCTTGAAACAAAAGATGCCTATATATATTCAACCGATAACCGCGCCAAAATTGAACGCGAAGCCGATGCCTTGCGGAAAATTAATCTTAACGCCCGCATTGCTGATGAAGTCCCCATTCCGCTTAACATCAAAGCAGCAATTGTGATGGAAAACCAGGCCCAGTTTAATCCGCTCAAATTCTTGTATGCCATGGCAGAAAACTTGGAAATATACGAGCATACATTGATAAAGCGCATCGAAAGCGGGAAAGCCATTACAAATAACGGCAACATTATTACCGCCAAATATATCGTGCTGGCAACCCATTATCCGCTGCTAAATATTCCCGGCCTTTATTTTATGAAGCTTTACCAGCACCGCAGCTACGTTTATGCCCTCGAAAACGCCCCCAATGTAAATGGAATGTATTTGGACGAAAAAGATAACGGCCTTTCATTCAGGAACTATCAGGATTTGCTTTTTGTTGGCGGCGGCAGCCATAAAACAGGCGCAAAAAAACAAAGCAAAAATTATCATGATTTACGCCTAAAAGTAAGAGAGCTTTTCCCTCATTCAAATATAAACTGCCATTGGGCAGCGCAAGATGTCATGTCGCTTGACAAAATCCCCTATGCCGGAAAATTCAGTCCCAGAAAATATCATCTTTTTGTTGCGACTGGTTTTAATAAATGGGGCATGACAGGTTCAATGGCGGCCGCTGATGTGATCAAAAACTTAATCGCTTATGGAAAAAGTGATTATGAGGAGCTTTATTCCCCCCAGCGTTCAATGTTTACAAAACAGCTGGGAACCAATCTCAAATCCGCTGCCCTTGGCCTTTTTAAGATTGGCGGGCCGCGCTGCCCGCATATGGGCTGTAAGCTTGTCTTTAACCGGATTGAGCGGACTTGGGATTGCCCTTGCCACGGCTCGCGTTTCGGAAAACATGGAAACATAATCGACAACCCGGCGAAGCATGACATCGCCCGGCGATAGGAAATCGAATCATGGATTCGATTCGAATCGTAGATTGGTTGGAGCTTTGAGCTACGCTCAAAGTCTCAAGACTTTGAAAGGAACGTGGGAATAATGTGAAAATTAAAATTTTCACTTTCCATAAAAAACTAAAGTTTTTTGCAGTTTCACAAGCTCCGCTTGTGAAATGCAGGGGGTATAATGTGAAAATTAAAATTTTCACTTTCTATAAAAAACTAAAGTTTTTTGCAGTTTTCACAAGCTCCGCTTGTGAAATGCAGGGGGTATAAATGAAAAAAACATTTTTTGAAGGCTGGTACTTTAAGCAGCAGGCGAACGGAAAAACCTTGGCCATTATCCCGGGGCGGGCTAAGGACAACGCTTTTATCCAAGTCATCTGCGACGATTTTTCTTACAATATCGCTTTTCCGCTTAATAAATACCGCTTGTTCCGCCGCAAAGCCTTTAATAAATTTGTTTTGCGGATTGGGTCAAGTTATTTTTCATCGTCGGGAATCAAGCTTAAGATAAACCGTGATGATATTTCCTTAAACGGTTATCTGGAATACTCTAATCATGCTATGTTAAAAAGTGACATCATGGGTCCTTTCCATTATTTTCCAATGGAATGCCGTCATGAAATAATTAGCATAAAGCATGATGTGAACGGAACAATAAAATTAAATCAAGAAATCCTAAATTTTGATGATGGCGTTGGTTATCTTGAAGCGGACAGCGGTTTTTCCTTTCCCGAAACCTATACGTGGATTCAATGCAATAATTTCCGGAATGGCACAACCGGGATCGTTGCGGCAATCGCCAAGATACCCTTTCTGGGCTTTAGCTTTAACGGCTGTATCTGCGTGGTCTGGTTAAATGGCAAGGAATACAGGCTTGCTACTTACCTTGGCGTAAAAATCATCCGCTGTGAGCAAAATTTAATCGAATTAAAGCAAGGAAAATATCATCTCATCATCGCTTTAAGGCAAAATGATGGCCACCAGCTTGCCGCGCCGAAATCCGGGATAATGAACAGGCTGATTAAGGAAAGCCCAGCTTGCCCGGCTGTATTTATCTTTAAAAAAGACGGAAAAACGATTTTCTCCGGCGAAAGCAGGTACGCCAGCTATGAGTGTATGCTTACTTAATCATGCTTACTTAATCATTCTTAATCAAATCATTATACCATTTCACCGCTTCGATATAAGTATCATTTACCAATTGTGAATCCAAGCGGTTTTCGTCCGTAAATTCAGAAACCTCATCCCAGTTAGCATACTCATAATTCTCATAGAAACGAAGCAGCCCGGCATAAACTCCGCTTTTAGTAAGCAACGATTCCTGAATATCTTCGGCCACCGGCATTTCCTGAATCAGCTGTTCTTTGGACATTTCCAAGGCAATATGCAAAAGTGAAAGCATTCCAACCATAAAAATCTTCTTTGAATCGTATTTGATCCGGAAATGCGGAGCAAGCAGTTCACCAAAACGGGCGCGAATCAAAGACATCCGGAAAATTTCCATCGGCTGGTCTTCGGCAATGCCCCTAAGGGCAAGGACAGAAATCCATTTTTTGAGGTTTTCCTCACCCATATAAGCCACCGCCATCGCAATTGAGGAAACATTTCTAAGGCCAACTGCTGCCGAGTTGAGGATTTTTAGGAGCTTGTAAGTCAAAGCAACGTCATGTGAAATAATGTCGCTTATCTCTTGGAAATCCATCGGGCCATCGGTGCTTGACAAGCGCAGAAGCTGGATATAATTTACCTTAATCGGAGCAATTTCTTTTGTTTTTGTTGTTTCAATCGGCTCATTAAAATAATAGCCTTGATACAGCTTGAAGCCATTTTCCTTTGCTCTCTTGAAGTCGTTTAAGGAATTGACAGAAACAGCGATAAAGCGGACCCGCGCATTGCTTAAAATCAACCTTTTTTGGGCTGCATAATCAGTATCAGCCGGGCAAAATTTGAAATAATCGGCGATTTTTAATAGGTCCGGCGTAACTTCGGTATTTTTAAGGCCGCTGATTAAAAGCTTATATCCTCTTTTGCGTAATTCCATGCAGATTTTAATGTCGTTTTGGTTCATTTCCGGCGATGGGGTGACTTGGATAATGAATTTTTCTTTCGGCAATATTTTGGCAATGGCCGGATTCAATAGCTGCGCGGAGTAGGAAATAAAATAGTATTGGTCGTTTTCGATATCCTTAAGGCCAAGGGCGTCAACGGTGCGGTTAAAGCCGTTTAGGCTGACCGACTGCTCATCAACCTCGCCAGTATTGCCCCGGTCAATCAGCTCATAACCAAATGTTTTCCCCGTCCCCAGCAACAGCGGCTGGATATTGATAAAGAGGTCTTTGAATTTTTGGGCAACCTCGTATTGGTCTTCAAAAAAGGAAACTTGGTTTCTGCCCCCCGCTTTGGCTTGATAAAGCGCGATATCGGCTTTCCGCAAAATATCACTCATATCATTGCCATGCCTAGGGAACATTGCAGCCCCAATGCTTAAGGTGCATGAGACGGCGATATTCGGCAAGGTATAAGCGCGGAGGGCTTTTTTAAGCAGTTCTTGAAAGTGTTTTTTCATCATGTCTTCACTTTCAAATTTGCCCGCTTGCTCCGCGAATAATAAAACAAATTCATCACCGCCAAGCCGATATAAATGTCCTTCAAACTCTTTGTCGTCTTGGATATGCTCGGCCAGCCTGCGAAGCATTAAATCGCCTGTATTATGCCCATAGCGGTCATTGACGTTTTTGAAGTTGTCCATGTCAAAAATGGCAACAACACCAATGGCTTGCCCCGCAAGAATCTTATCTTCCAAAGCCTGGAAATCTTCTTTTAGCCTTTGGCGGTTCGGGACTTTGGTCAGTTGGTCAATATACGCCAGCGAATAAAGGCGTTTCCTTGCTTTGATTTCGTTCGTGATGTCGCGCAGGAAAAAAACGGCGGCTGGTTTTCCGTCACTCCAGTTGACCGCGTGGCATTTCACATTGTAGGTCCGCCCCTCCGCGTCCTTTGTGTCAAACGGTTTGTAATCGATTTCGACTTTGCGTCCGCCATATGGGCAGTTTAGGCATAAGTCGGGCAGGTTTTTCGTAAATGCCCGGCAGCCTTCTTTTATCTTTGCGTCCGGGTCAGCTTGCGGCTCGCTTTCTAAGCGGAATCTTGCCTTTTGGTTGGCAAACAGGATTTCGCAGTTTTTGCCCCGCGTGACAAATACTTCTAAATCCTGGGGGTCAAGGATTGTTCCCAGCAGTTTATTGAAGTCGGACATTTTATTGTTTTTTTTGAAAGCCATTTATCTCCTTTGTAGTCTGCGTAAATATGATTATTACTACGTATACTTAGTACGTTCGTATGACTTACTACGTAAGTATGACTTACTACGTAAGTATGACTTACTACGTAAGTATGACTTACTACGTAAGTATGACTTACTACGTAAGTATGACTTACTACGTAAGTCAGAAAATAATCTCTGCGTTGCTGTGCCCTAATGGGTGTAAAATATAAGTGTTCATGTGGGTAGAAGGCGGGCAAGGCAACTGCGAGAAACATTTTCTTCCTTACTTACGTATAGTATAATCCAAATTTAAAACTGTTCTCTTATCACGATTATATACGATTTTCAAAATAATATCAATAATCTTATCCGCGAAAACGAGAGTGCGATTCATAAGCACGACCCTTGAGATATCGTCAAAACGATTCTCTCGGAGCGAAAGCGGGTCGAGCGATGAATCGGCAGCTCTCGTAACGCGGCAATTAAAATTTCCTCTGGCAATCCTTTATCATTTCATAAGCAAATTGCTCTTTGTCCGCGCTTGCATACATTTTTTTAAGCTGGGCCGGAGTGATTTGCTTTATGATGGCTGCCCGCTCTTTTTCCTCACAGTCGGCAAGGCAATCATTGACGATTTGCAACATACATTGCTTATCACTTTTGATGAATTTGCTGATTAATCGGTCAAAAAGGCTGTTAGAAGCCATGCCCATAACCGCAGCCCCGATAAGGCCGCCCAAAATTTCAATCGCAATCCAGCGAGCGCCAATATTCCAGCCTAATGTGCCAAATAAAATCAACAGGCCGGAAAGAACAATATTGCGGGCGAATTGAATTTTGGAAATGCGTTTGCGCGAAAGGTCGATAATGTCCATTAAAAGAATCGTTAAGCACGAAATGATCCGGGTCAGCATATTTGCCCGCAACAATTGGACCGTCGAGCGTAATATTACACGCGAACCGCCTCTTATTGCATTTATCAGAATCGTAATGACCTTTGGCGCAATCATCCGGATTATTGTATCTAAATTATTAAACAGCTTCATATGTGTTCTTCAGTATACCACTTAACGCGATTTCACACAAGCTACTCTTTCACCGCCCCGCTTGCCAATCCGCTGCCCCGGTCAATCTGCTCATAACCCATCACCCTCGATAAATTCTTGTACTAAATTCATTGTGCAATGAGCAACACGTAAAATGTATACCTTATTTTTTTCTTCATCTAAAGCAAAATAGATATTGTAGTTTTTAATAAAAGCTATTCTAATTATACCAAATTTATCAGAATAAATGTCCCTCTTTTCATATAAAACTGGATTTTGGCTTATTGTTTTTATCGTATTGTAGATATCATTAACTAACGATATTGCTGTTTCAACATAGAAATTTTTCGCTATATAAAACCCTATTTGCTCTATGTCAACACTTGCCGAAGCTGTGATTTTATATTCAAACGCTTTCATTTCTCAACCTGCTTTCCAAATTTTGAAAGAAAGCCGAATCATCTATAAAATTACCGTCTTTAACATCTTCTATCCCTTTAGCCACAAACGACGATAACGCTATTTTTTCTAACAATGACTTATTTAAAACTGCTATCCCATTATCATTGTCATCATTAATAATGACAACATTGTTCTTGAATCTGCATTGATTATGGATTTCTGATAATGTAATATTACTGTTATCATATTGAATAAGATTCATTTATTTTCTCCTTATGCGACAGCAAATAACTGTTCTCTTATCACGATTATATACGATTTTCAAAATAATATCAATAATCTTATCCGCGAAAACCGAGAGTGCGATTCATAATCAACGACCCACGCGGCAATGTCTAAATTTTACACTAAATAGATGAAATAAACACGGTATAATAGTCCGGGCCTTCATGGTAAAATGGACGAGGTAGTAATAATTTTTAAGAAAATGGAGGTAAAAGATGAAAAGGAGTATTTATTTGAGCCTTAAAAAAGCACTGGCTTTCTGCCTAGTGACGGCTCTCCTCGCCGGAACGTTCCACATTCCCGGCCGGGCGGATGAACTGATGTTCCCCTCCCCCGAACCACATTTTGAAAATGACATCCCGGGCAATGACGATTTAGGGGATGATTTACATAATGACGAAAATACCAGTCCAAACGAGAATTTAGACAATCAACTTTGTGATAACCCACTATGTGATGACCCGCTTTGTGAAGACCCCGAATGCGGCGAAGAGATTTTTGCCGGAATAATGGCTTCCGGCATAACTATGTCATCTGACATACTTATGCCATTAAGCGGCTCACTTGGCTGCCAGCAATTATTTTCCGGTTCTCAAATGGCAGATCCTGGCTGGGGCGGCTATGCGCCAGCGGTTGCGTTTGCTCCCGGCGGTTTTCAGGGCTGGTTTGGCCCTCATGGCACTGCCCTTAACGAGATAAAGGATATGTTAGTCCCGGGCAGTTCCATTGAAGTGACTTTTACTGGCAAAGCTCCCGATTTGCGCATCGGTATTGATAGCAGTTTAGACAATGCGTCAGTTATTAATCCCAATCATACTGATAATGACATAGCTACATTCACATATGCCCAGATAAATGGCGCAATTCCGATTGCTGATATCGGAGCAATCGTAGTCTTTGCTTCCGGCGGAGATTTGACGGTGACAAGGGTTACGTTAATTGACCCGGATTGTGACGGCTGCAATATCTGCTCTTCTAATGGCGGGCAAGGCCCCGAAACCTTTAAGGCTTCCCTTGGCGGAAATTTACAACCCGGTTTCTCTGGCGGCCTTTCAGAATGGCCGGGGAACTTGGGCGAGGTCGAGTTTGAACTTGGCAAGGAAGCAACTTTTGCTTTTAGCTTCACCGCCCCGGCAAGGTTTAATAATTATGCCCGGCTACTGACCAATGTCCCGATTGCCAGGGCTGATACTTTAAGGACAACGATTACTTCCATTACTGTCGATGGGGTCGATGTGCCGTTAATTGAAGCACCAACAGTCAATGGTGAAGGCTTAAATGACAACCATGTCGGAATAACCTTATTTAATGAATGGGGTCCTACTGTTGTTGATGCTGTTGATGTGGATGATTTCCGGGCGACTTCAATTAATGATATTGAAATCAAATTCATTGTCCATGAACCCGCCATTCCTGATGAAACCGAAGCATATCTTATTTTTGCTGACGGAGGCTGGGATAATGGCTGGTGGGGCCCGGGAGATCCAACAAACAGCGCGAACGTTAATGCCACCACCGACACCGTTGATGGCTTCGGCACATACACAACCAGCCTTGACTTTACAACCCCGGTTAATGGCATCGTCATGTTGGCTCTTGAAATAACTGACGGTGAACTGCTTTACCCTAACAATTTCATGACGATTGATGAAGTCAAGATAAACGGCACAGCCGTCACGGTTGAACCTACTTATACTGTCTCCCAAAATGATGATTCGCGGACTAATTTGCATAACACTACCGTAAATGCCCTGCCTTCATCATTCCGTACCGCTGATGGAAATGACGGTGGTGTCACATGGCTGGCAATTGAAGAACCTGCTGCCGCCATCTCGTCCATCGAAGTCACTTTTACCCTCCGGCAAGGTTATGTGATCGGGCAAGGGCCGCCAGCCTATCAGGCTTACCCCGATCTTTCCCATCTTATTACTCTTCCCGGTGTCCTTCCGGTCACCAGGATTGACTATGAATTTTTGATTACGCGCGTTGATGATGATGTTAATGTCCCGTTTGCTGCCCGTTTTGGCAACTGGGTGACAAGAGACACTACTGTCGCACTAACCCCGGCTGACGAAAACACAACCAAAGATTTTGCGATTACTTTCACCGGAGCAGGGGCAAGCGATTTTATTTCCTTGGGTGATGTCGGCGACAATACCCGCGGCGTCATCATGGAGATGACCAAAATGACCGTCCGCTCAGGGGGAGTCGATTATGACTTTACTTTTGACGGCTCACCTTATGATGCCCGCATCATTCGCGCGACCGATCTTGGCGGGCCGCACAATATCGCTAACGGCTACCGCAATGAAGCAGCCGGGACGGTTCTATTTGTTGATGATGGCAATGAAGTCTGTTTCGTTATCCAAACAGGCGGCAATGCCGGAAAGCAAATTAATCTTTACGCGGTTGCCGCCTTGGAATCACCCTTGCCAGTCAACATCAAGGAGCTGATTTACAATTTTGACATTACTGGCATTGGTTCAGAAACCGAACTTACTTTTAAAGCCCAGACTGCCCGCGGCTCTTGGTATAGCCGGACAATGGATTTAACTGCTGCCGCAGGCGGAGAAATATCTATTGACATGAGCCCATCTGTAGATACTGTGGCTTTGCTTGACATGGGCTATATAACTCAACATCTCCCGGCAAGCAATATCGAGCTAAATCTTACCTCTGTTTCGGTAAATGGCACAATCCTTGATGCATCCACCTTAAGCGTCCCTGTCATCAAGCCCAAAAGCGGCGAAAATGCCCTGCCAAACATCTGGACTTCTGACGGAATCATTGCCTCAACAAGCAGTTACGGCATCCATACAGCAACGGGCGGTTCGGTCGGCGGGGCAGCTTTAGTCAAAGAACCTGCTGAACAGCGCATTTATTTTTATATCCGCGGCGGCGATAATACTTTTGTCCCGGTTACGGTGACAAGTGTCATGACTAGCCCACGCTCACATGATTATACGACTGCAATGGGGGTTGGCTGGAACTTGGGCAACAGCCTTGACGCGCCGGGCGGAACAAACCTTGCCACTTGGGAAACTGATTGGGGCAATCCGGTTATTACCCGCGCTTTGATTAATGAAGTCAAAGCAAAAGGTTATGACCATATCCGGATTCCGTTTACAGTTGGGACCGGAAACCGCTTTACTGACCGCGGTGCTGCCACTCCGGCCGATGAACTGCGTTATGTCATTAATCCAACTTGGCTTAACCGCTACAAAGAAGTTGTCCAGTGGGCTGTTGATGCCGGACTTTATGTCATGGTCAACATTCATCATGACAGCTGGATGTGGCTAGGCCGCGAAGACGGCTGGAACGGTGATCTTACCGACTGGCGTTATCGGCGTTTTAATGACCATTGGAAAGAGCTTTCTGCCCTTTTTGCCGGTATGCCTGATACAGTCATGTTTGAATCAATTAATGAGCCAGAATATAGTTCAATCGGCCTTGATGCAATGCTAAAAAATGATTTGATTAACAGCGCAATGGTTGACATCGTCCGCAGTACCCCCGGAAATGAAGACCGTATTATCGTGCTTCCTACTTATATTACGAATCATTCCGAAAGAAACAGCTTGTCGCTGATGACCCATATCGCCGAGCTTGAAGATGAAAACATTATCGCAACCGTCCATTATTATAGTGAGTGGGTCTTTAGCCAGGATTTGGGCATCCGGCTGTTTGACGAGGACTGCTTCCCTGACCGGCCCGGCTTCACCCCCCGCGCCTCGATTGATGATTTATTTGGGATTATTGATGACTGCTTCACTACATTTGGGATTGGGACTAACATCGGTGAATGGGGCATTCTCACCTATGACCGCCAGTTTGAATGGTCACAGCAAGGCGAAGAGCTAAAATACTACGAGTATTTCCACCACAAAGCAAAAAGTACCGGGACGAGCGTATCTTTGTGGGATAACGGTGCTTTTATTGACCGGAGAAGTGCTTCTTTTGAATGGCGCAAGCCAATCATCGGCGCATTACTTTCATCTTCGGCGCAAGGAGTCCGTTCAGCCACGGCTCAAGGTCTTGATACCCTTTATTTTGAAGATGTGCCTATTGTTAATGCCGATATTCCCCTTTTCCTTAATGGGCGGACTTTTACTGGCATAACCGGGCTTACCGAAGGAGTGGATTACACTTACAGCTCCGGGAACATTAGATTAACCCAAGCATATTTAAGTGCGAAATACAATGCAAGGGCAAATTCCTCTGCCTTTGGCATCTTTGATACCTTAAATATTACGTTTGATGACGGTGAGGTCTGGCGGCAATATCTTGTTGCGAACGCAACCCCCGGCTATCAAGACGCGGCTGGGACACGGAGTAACGGCATCCGGATTCCTTTTGATTTCCGCGGCGAAACCGTCCGGCGTGTTTGGGCCCGTGACTCGCAAGATCGCCCGGTCGGCGGCAACAACTCCAGCTGGTGGCCCTATCTTGAACTTGGCCGCTCACAGCTTACCTCTGCTGATGGGGCTTTCCACGTGGCTTTCCCTACCGCTGACAGCACCGGTTCATTCTCATTGACACGCGGATTCTTTACTGATAATAACGCAGTCGGTGATATTACAGTCTCCATCGAGTTCTTTAGCGGCCGAATAGTGCCTATCTCGATGAATATTGCCGGAACTTCATCTTCTAGCCCTGTTACGGCCATCGGATATGATCCGCTGACGATACCACCGCTTCCGGACGATGACCTTACAGGCGTAATTGTTAACGGCGATTACATTATTGAAAAAGTTGAGGAGGCTGAATTATTAGGCAATGATGAAATCACCTTGACTCTCACCGAATTGGGCGAAGACGGCCAGGGCGGAACAGACAGCGGCGGAACTGTTATCTCAAAAGGCACACTGGCAACGCTAAAATCCGACCATCCCGGCATGACAATCAATATCGACTTAGAAAATGGGATCACGTTTTCACTTGATACTGATACTATTACCGATGATGCAGTTGATTTAGATTTTGCCGGCATTATAAATTTAATCCATAATGATACAAAAGTATACAATAATGAAACACAAGGAGTAATCGTTCCCAAAAACAGCATTCTTATCACTCCGGCGACAACCGGGAATTTCGGCCTTGCCCTTGCTATCACCGTTTCACAAGCCGAGCTTTTTGCAATGTTCATTGACGCGCATAATGCCAAGGTATTTTACATCAGCAGAACCGGGGCAACTTCGGAAATACCGTTTGTCATAAATGCCGATGACAGCATTACCTTTACGATAACGAGTGCTTCACGTTATGTCATAACCGAAGCCTTAAAGCTTGAGCCATTTGGCCTGCCGCCAAAAGAAGAATCAAAAACTACTCCCAGCGGCGGTTCAGGTCAAGCAGTAAGCCAAGCTGTCACCACGGCAAGCACTGTCTTAGCACCAAAAGCCCCCGCCAAGACGGTTTATGCTGTGACAGCCAATTTCCTTAATGAAAGAACCGGGCCGGGAACGAGCTTCCCAGCGGTTGGCAGACTGCGACTCGGCACAATCTTAGAAATCAAGGAAATCAGTGCCGACGGAAGATGGGCGCTTGCCCATACCGGCACTTGGGTTTCGCTCCAGTACCTTAACCATATAAGCGGGCCGGCAACGCCGGAGGGCGATCAAGAAGATACTGGCTTGATGGCTTCCAAGTACTCCGTTTTGATTAATCCCAGCTCGCGCCTGTTTGTCCGCAATGCCCCTGGAATGCAAGGGCGTGTTGTGGGGACGCTCCGCCGCGGTGACATCGTTAATGTCACTTCCGTAAGGGGCGGCTGGGCAACAATCGCCTACACTAGGGAAATGCCTGTTGCATATGTATCACTGCAATTCTTGCGGCCATTGCAATAGGATTAGGCTTAAAAAATCAATACCAAAACGTGCTGCCTTTTGGCAGCACGTTTTTTATGAATGTCCTATTACAGGACATGGCTACTCTTTCACCGCCCCGCTTGCCAAGCCGCTGATTAAAAATTTTGACAGGCCGAAATAAAGAATGATAATCGGCACGGCAATAAACATTGCCCCGGCGGAAAAGCGGGAAAATTCATCATCACCCAAGCTCATCAGCCCGACTGCCACCGTATACAAATCCCGGTCTTTGAGCAAAAGGCGCGGCAGGATAAAATCACTCCATGGCCACGCAAATAACGTCAAGCTGGTATAAACGATAATCGGAGCAGAAAGCGGCAGGATAATTTTCCAAAAAATCATAAACCCCGAAGCCCCGTCAATCCTGGCGGCTTCATCAATCGAGCCGGGAATTGTGTCAAAAAAGCCTTTTTGGACAAGATACCCCAGCGGCGCCCCGGCACTATAAATAAGGACAAGCCCCCAGTGCTGATTAATCAGGTTAAAATGGGTCATCAGGATATAAACCGCCGTCATTGCCATAAACGAAGGGAACATTCCCAGAATCAAGGTGATTTTCATCAGCATTTTGCGGCCGCGGAAGTTAAACCTGCTCATGGTATAAGCCGTCATAATGACAAGAATTGTCCCAAACAAACAGCTAAAGACAGCAATCAGCAGGGTATTGGAAAACCACTTCGGATAATTGTACATCACCGTATCGTTAAAAAGCCTGCGAAAAGAATCAAGGCTATATTCAGCCGGAAAAAATCCGTCAAATGAGTAGATTGACCCGGTTTTACTAAATGACGCCAGCAAAAGCCATAAGACCGGAAAACAAAAAGCAAAACTCACCGTGAGCAAAACGAGATAGGTAATCCCGTTGTCGAATAATTTTTTGACGTTTATTTTTTTCATCGATAAATGTCCTCCTTTTTGTATGCGTCTGACCTAAGATATACGTCCAGTGAAATTATTGATGTGATCAGGAAAATAACGAGGCTGATAACCGCGCCCAGTGAATAATAGTTATTGTCAATTGACAGGCGGTACAGCCAGTTAATCAACAAATCGGTGTCGCTGGCTAAAAAATAACCTTCTGAAATAAACCCGCCCCTAAGGAAGAAGAAAATTCCGAAATTATTAAAATTCAGCATGAAATTGGTAATCAGCACAGGCGTTGTGGCAAAAAGGACAAAAGGCAGGGTCAAGGAAACGAATTGCTTTGCCGGCCCTGCCCCATCGATCCCCGCTGCTTCAAAGACATCCTTATTCATATTGGCCAAGATTCCGGTGGCAAGCAACATACTGGTTGGGAGTGTCAGCCAAGTGTTAACTAACAAACCGATTCCGCGTGAAAGCCAAGTGGAATTTAACCCCAAGAATAAAACAACGTCACCGCCGCCGTTCACAATCATCTGATTAATCGGGCCGCCAGCGGCAAACATGAAGCGGAAGCCAATCAAAGAAATAAATCCCGGCACAGCAAAAGCAAGAATGGGAAACGCCCGCCAGAATGCTTTGCCTTTAACGCATTTCTTGTTAAACAAAAGGGCTAACCCCAGCCCGCCGAAATAGCCAAAGGCCGTCGCCAAAATCGCCCATAAGATATTCCACCCCAAAATCTTTAAAAATGTCGCGGCAAATGAACCAAGGGAAAAAACCCTTCTGAAACTTTCAAATCCAGTCCAATCAACAAGGGCCGGGGGGACTGTCTCACCGCCGAAATTCGTAAAAGCAACTAAAATCATAAAAACAATCGGCAGGACGCTAAATATTAACACGCCAAGAATCGGAATAAACAGCACAGTCTTGTAAAACTTTTTGTCGGAAAGCTCTTTTAATTCCTCAAAAAAGCCCGGAATTTTTTTCCCGCTTTCTGCTAGCCTTTGGGTTTCGTAAACGTCTTTAATGTTTGTGATGTACAGGGAAAAATAAATAATAAGGACAATGATGGCAAACAGCCCCGTAATCAGCATTGTCACGGAATTATCACCCGGCGTTCCGTGCCATGCGTTACCCTCAACCGTGCCAAGCGTGATAAAATCCCGGATCATCAATGCGCCTTGGCTGATAAAGAAAATAATCGCGGCGGCTTGCACCCCAAGATATATTATTCCTTTTATCCATTGCCGATATAAAAGCTGCCCGGCACCCATGACCAGCATGGAAGCGATCGTTTTTGCGTTGCAATTTTTGAGTAACAAAACCATTTCTTTGTCCTCCCTCTTTTTGTTATAATTTATCTTAGTGTGTGAATTGCGTCATAAATCTGATCTGATAACTTTTGCAGGGCATCAATCCTGCTTTTGGGGGTGGTAAATTTCTGGTCGGCTATCTTTCTAAAGGGGTCATTGGCAAGATCCGTAAAGAAAGTTTCCGCCGGAGTCCAAACCTGACCCATTAGTGACGGCATGACAACGATATTACCCTCTTTGAGGTTATTGTTAATCGTCTGTGCCAGTTCGCCAACATTTTCGGCCGCGTCTTTTCTGGCCGGGACAATGCCAAGCATTTCATTTCGGAGCATTACCATCTCGTAACTTGTCGCAAAATCAACAAAAGCCAGCGCGGCATTGGGATAATTTGTATAACTGCTGATGGCGAAGCCATTTACCCCGCCCATCAAACGGGCTGGGATTAATTCGGGATTTTCTTCGGTAAGATCACCGCTTAAAGGAAGCTTTGGCACATCGGCAATGCCAATTTCTGCGAGTGCCTCTTCGCGGGAATAACCAACTGCCATCAGCTCATCAACAAAGAGGGTAAATACGTCCGGTGTCGTCATGGTCGCGAAAAAATTTCCGCTGGCAAACTGGGAATAAGAAATCTGGGTAATTGTAAAATCAACGCACCGCTCGTCCATGACCGAAGCCAGCTTAAGGAGGACGTTAGCCCCCCTTTCCGCGTCACCCATCGCCAAGCCGATATCTTCCATGTCGGTATTATTGTCGCCATATAAATATCCGCCGTAGCTAAATAAAAATCCGAGCGAATAATAAGCGTCAATTAAGCTTTTCATATAGCCGAACTCACCATTTTCCCGGCGTTCCAAGGAAAATTTGTAAAGGGCATTCCAGCTTTCTAAGACATCGGGGTCAGGCAGCAAGCTTTTCCGGTAAAAAAGCAAAGGCCCTTGGATATTAACCGGAGCCCCAAGATAAAAATCTTGGCCATCAATCGTGATTTTGTAAGCGTCCCATGCCTTTTCTTCGATATGGGGATAACAGTCAAGCTGTTCAATCGGCAAAGGCTGGACGTGGCGGCCCAGCGCGTAGCGCATAATCCGGTCGTTGGCCTGATAAAGCACATCAGGGCCAAAACCAAACGGCCCGTCATTTTCAAGATCCAAATATTGGTCCATATTGGCGTCAACTGCCCTAATCCCATATTGCCCGTACTCTTCGTTAAACGCATTAAGCAGCTCTTCAAAATACCCTTGCCTTAAGGCAGTATCATTTTCAAGCACCCTTAAGGTGATATCACGCTCAAGGACACCCGTGAATTTTTCAATCTTTTGGGCCGGAGCTTCGTCATTTATGCGGCCTGCCCCCAAGATAATCCCTGTTATCACAAGAAAATGGGTCGATAAAACCAAAAGGGGAACCAATATTCTTTTCTTCATTTCCTTATCTCCTCTTTATGTTTCGATCATAAAGCCGTTGCTTTTTAGCACCGTCCCGGTGAAATTGTGGGATAAAACTTCTGTGCCTGTTAACGGGCATTTAATGTCAGTTGCGGTATTGTTAACCCTTAATGTGAGGGTTTTTTGCCCTAAAAATCTTTCAAGGACAAATAAGCCGTCTTCGGAGTAAAGCTTTATCCCGCCCTCGCTTAATACTTCATTTTCCTTAAGCGAAGCCAAGCCCTTTATTATTTTAAACAGCTGGTCTTTTTCGTCAACTTTCTGCCAGTCAAATGTCCGTCTGCTGTCAGGGTCATGGCCGCCCTCTAAGCCTATTTCCGTGCCATAATAAATGCTAGCCGCGCCAACATACATGAAAGTTACTGAAAGGGCGCAAATCAATTTGTCGGTATTTCCTTTTACCAACGTCAAAAATCGGTGCGTGTCGTGGCTGTCAAGGATATTTAACATCATTTTATTAACTTGGGTGCTATTACGCATTAACAGGCCGCTTAAGCGTTCCGCAAAACCCTTAGCGTCAATCAAATTATCCGCAAAAAAGTCATAACAGGCTTTTGTAAAGGCATAATTCATAATGCTGTCGTATTGGTCGCCTAACAGGAACGGATTTGCGTCATGCCAGTTTTCACCGATAATGACGCAATCTTTATTGATTCCTTTAACGTGTTCGCGGAACTTGCGCCAAAAATTGTGGCTTACCTCGTCTGATACATCAAGCCGCCAGCCGTCAATCCCATATTCCATCCAGTATGATGTTATTTCAAGTAAATGCTTTTGCAGCTCAAGGTTAGAAGTATTAAACTTCGGCATATGGTCACAATAGGCAAAGCATTCATAATTAAGCGGTTCTTTAATTGGATTATCGCCGTTTAAAATAAACCAGTCAAAATATGGCGATGATTTTCCATTTTTTACCACATCGGCAAATTGCTTTAAGTCCTCGCCGCAATGGTTAAAGACAGCGTCAATGACAATGCGGATTCCATTTTGGTGTGCTTTATCAATAAGCTCCTTAAAATCTTCATTGCTGCCAAACTGCCGATCGATTTTGAAATAATCGCTGATGTCGTATTTGTGGTTTGATAATGAGCAAAATACCGGGGTCAAATATAAGACATTGATTCCTAATGATGAAAGATAGTCAAGCTTTTTGGTAATTCCTTTAAGGTCGCCGCCCGCAAAGCTATAGATGCCGGGGCTTTCCCCCCATTTTAAATTGATGTATTCATCATCTTTTTCTGTGTCGCCGATAAAAAATCGGTCAATGAAAATATGATAAAAAACTGCCCTCTTCATCCACGGCACTTCGCGATGGACGTCAATTGCGTTTATATAAGCCAATTGAAAAGCATTAAAATAATTAAACTTAAAGTCGAATGTATCGGTCAGGCCATCTTCGGAGTAGTAGGTTATTTCCTTATTATGCGCGATTTCAAAGATATATACAAGCCGGATATCATCAAGCTTAAGTTCTGTCTGGTAATAGCAAAACAGATTGTCGGTATATGCCTTAGTAAGGGGCAGCCGCTTTTGCTTCATGTAAAAATCATATTTTCCCCCATAGATAACAGACACGCTGTCAACCTCATCCGTCCGCGCAATTCGCAAGCGCAGGATAACGGTATTTTCGTTAAGCGCAAAACAATATTTGGAGCTGGGTGTATGTAAAACTGCTTCTTTATTCATTCTGGGTGTTCCCTTCTTATAAGTTAATGTGAGTATTATTTGATTGACAAGTTATTTGCTTAGGCATATAATCTAGTTATGAGTGCAAAACGAGCAACAATTAAAGATGTCGCAAAAGTCGCGGGCGTAGGCATTACCACGGTTTCCTATGTCATCAACGGCCGTTACAAAGAAATGCGTATCTCTGAAGCAACCATGAAAAAGGTACTGCAAGTTGCCAATGCGCTTAATTATTCACCTAATCCTTTTGCCGCCGGACTCAAAACTATCTTAGCCCGCTTTGTTACTGTCCGGACGGGAATATCAGGCGGCACTTTGCACCATCTTGAAATCATGTCATTGCTTGATGATCTCCTTGATGTCATGGGGCAAAACGGTTACTCAATTATTTATAATCCCAGCAAGAAAGCCGAAAAGCTTTCGGCTGAGGCTTGCGTTTGCTTTAACATGAGCAGCGAGGAATTTTTCGCGCTTGGCGATGAAAATTTTATCCCGCTGATTGCCATTGATTCCATTATCGATGATCCGATGTTTTATCAAGTCAACTTGGATTACGCCAAAGCCAAGGCCAAAGCTGATGAATACTTTAATGCGCCTTATGATTATGTTGCCGTTGCGTCAGCCAATGACGCTTTACGTAATGAAATATTAGCTGTTTTCCCGGAGACGATTTTTGTGTCCGAGCTTAGCGAAATTCAAGCCCTTAGACTTAAGGGAAATCTTTTGCTCACGCATAGTTCACTATTTAAGGCCTTTGCCGCCACCCACAGGGACATCAATATCCTTAATTATGACGCTCATCTTGCTGTCCGCCCGCAGGTTGTTTTTGACTCCATCAAAAATGCCGTCAATCGCATCCAAGCTGATGGGGCTAGCCACTCGGCCAAAATATGATACCAGTCCAGCTATTTCATATCTAAGCTGAACTGGCACCACAAAATTTCATTAATTAGCTGCTTCAAGCAATATTGTCATTGAGTATGAATCAAATGTTACGTCATAAACGCCATCTTTATTAAATTTAATATTAAAGTCCCATTCTGAATCAAAATCAGCTTTTCCTTTAAGCAGGGAATGGTAACCGTAAGTCCCAAGCAGATTGTTTCCGTCAGTGTCCCACAGGCCATTTTCAGTTGCGCCGCGCTTGTATGTTTGGACAACTAGCTCATCTCCTGCGCCAAATTCGATACCAAGGATTTTGAAAATGCCGGAACCAGCTTCCGTTTCAGCCAGCTTATGCGTATTGATAAAGACAAAGCTTCCGCTGCCTTGCCCGCCTTCGGTTCTTTCACTTCCATACATAGGGTCGCCCCACTCGCCAAGGAAAGTGCCGTCAAGATAATAATCACGCAGAGCCGGAGCTTCTAAAGCCACTACAGCAGATAAGACATTGCTTGCTTCATGATAGGTGAAAGTATAGATACCGCTTGCTTTCGCAATCATATTGTTGCCCATTCCGCCAGCAGCGTCAAACAGGTCTTCGCTTTCGCCGTCAAGATTGTCAAACCTAATGAATACTGTTCCCTCTGTTGTTACTTCTGCTTGGGTGACGGTCGAGACAAATAGGAACTCCTCGCCTTCTTGTAGGAAAATTTCCATCTCGTACACACCGTTTGCCCCAGAAAGTTTGTGGCTTCCTGCGTAGACGTTTTCCCAATGGGTAATCCCAGCCCCTTTGATAAAGTAATTGGTTTCACTTGCGGCAACATCTTCGACATCGCCATTAAGTACCCACTCGATCCGGTCATAGGTTCCCATGTTAAAGGATTCTTTGTTTTCTTCGTTATACTCGGAATTTTCCGTGTCATAATAATCTTCCGCCGGATAAGTTGTCAGGGTAAAAGTATAATTTCCGCCAAGCTCAACCCTGGTGTTCATTGTTTTTGGCGAGACATCACCAAGGCCGCCAGCCCCGGCAAAAGCAGCTGTTCCGTCAGCCAAGGCCGTTTCGGTAAGATAACCGAAGCCGCGCTGGTTCTGCCATGAGCTATTGATGACAAACTGAAATTCATCGCCTTCCACCAGGTCAACTGTAATCGTGTACTGGTTTTTTCCGTCAGCCTTTGCAAGCTTATGCGCGTCACTAAATGCTTCCGGGCCGCCGCCCCAGTTGCTGGCAAGCATAATATTGCTAGTCCCGGCCCCGACAATGAAGTATTCCCGCTCATCGTCTATATGCTCGGCAAAACCGGCATAAATTGCGACATCTTCATTAATTGAAGCGGTAAAATCAAATGCGCGGCTTTTGCTTGGCGTGGAAAACCAGCCAATAAATTCAAATCCTGCTTTTGCCGGGGTGAATCCTTCGATTGTCCCATCGGAAGAGGCATTAAGCAGCGAGCCGTCTTTTACTTCCAGCTCTGTCAATACGGTCTCATCGTCATAAAGTGTCACTTTAATTAATGACGATGGTTCTTGGAACGGGCTATCCGTTTCCGTTTCTTCTGTGCTGGCGCAAGCCGTAAGTGCAAGCGACAGGGCCAGTGCTAGTACTGTGGTAATAATTTTTCTCTTTTTCATTTTTTCCCTCCATATTCGTGTGATTTCACGAAACGCTAAACTGTTTTGCTGAATCATTTCAAGTATAGCGCAAGTAAATGGGCGTGTCAAGTATTTTTTTGCTGTCACTTCGGCCTCCGAGCTGCAATCCCTTATGGTACTTCACCGTCCATGAGCAAATAAATAATTTGCCTCCGCGCGTTTGAGAGCTGTCGATTCAACGTCCGACCCGCTTTCGCTCCCGAAAAAAATCCGCGCTTTTGCTTCCGCGCGTTTGAGAGCTGTCGATTCAACGTCCGACCCGCTTTCGCTCCGAGAGAAACGCTGCGTTACATAATGCGGTAAAGTACACCGCATAAGTAACGGCGTTTCTCAAGGGTCGGTCTTTTGAATCGCACTCTCTTTCGCACGACAAAGTGTTTGTCTGACTAACTATCGCGGTCTGCGTCATTGCGGCTCCGAGCCGCAATCCCTGCTTTGGGCAAATTCTTATTATATTCGTAAAATAATGCTCGCGGTTTTTTTATTTTTCCCTCAATTGTGCATTTTACACCCATGCATTTCACAAGCGGAGCTTGTGAAACTGCTTAAATAGAAAGTGGAAATTTTAATTTCCACACGATGATTTTCTTATCTCAAAGGGTAGTGCGTGAAAAATTTTGCTCATGGACATTCCCGTTACGGCTTGCGGGATTGCGGCTCGGAGACCACAATGACGAAACTAAAGCGGGTCGGACTGTTATCGTGCGAAAGAGAGTGAGATAACGTCAAAACGTTTCTCTCGGAGCGAAAGCGTGTCGGGCGGTGAATTGACACTCTCAAACGCGCGGAGGCAAACCAAATTTTTTATCGTGCGATGGAGAGTGCGATTCATAAGACCGACCCGCAATGACGAAAGCCGCTAAAGCGCGAGTCTCCTAGTTTCCTTATTCCCAAAAAACACTTGATATACCATTTTTTTTGCGTTATATTTAAAATGCTTTTGACAATTCCACTCATTTATCCCAAATATACGCGATATGTTACTAGGTGGAAAGAGAGGTGCGAAATAATGAACATCAAAGCAAAATCAACTTTATCAATTGCATTAGTTTCATTAATGCTGACATCATGTTCAAGTAATCTGGCAAATAATGAAGAGATAAATGTGGCGAATAACCCTAACCAAGCAGAAATGCAGATGAATGCCGAAGAAACGTTTGAGAAGTTTTACACTGACCAAACGATTGCTTTTACAGAAATAATGAACCTTAATTTATCCCAATTGATATCACTAAGCGATTATATTGTCAAGGCAAGATGTTTAGGCAACCAAGATATGGGGGATTTCACGAAAACATTTTTTGAAGCAGAGGATATTGTTAATTCAACACCGATGGGAAGGATTACAGTATATCAATATCCGGTCAGATATCAAATTGAGGGAACAGATATTGAATATGATTCTGGTTTAAATGAATTTACTGAAGGCAACAATTATATTTTAGTCCTTGAAGAGGATTCATCGGTTTTTTATGATGAAACAAAGTATCGGCTCTTAGGTGACTTTTATGCCAAGTTAGATGATAGCGGTAATATTATTGATTTTTCCCTTTATGCTGATTCAAAGACAGAAAAAATGTTTTCGAATATTTCGGAAGCAAGGCAATTTGCCAATGAAAGCAAGATAAAATATTATTTCGAAAGGGATAAAAAAGTACCGTTTACAAGTTCATCAAACAAGGAAGATATTATTGAGATTGCTGATTATATCCTCACCATTGAAATACTTGGCATAGCTGTGGAATCGCCTGACCGTACATCTTATGAGGCATTAGTTATTGACAGCATTAAAGATATGCCAGATGTTAAAGAAATATTTGCGGTGCTTCCAAGAAATTCAGTCGAGATTGGCAAGCAATATATTGTTGCTTTCAATAGAGTAAATGAAACATCGCTTGTTTTTGTAATTTCATCACTTAATGGGATATATGATGTAAAAGAAGCGGAGGCTTTGAAAGAACTACTTGATAAATGATTCATTCTACTTGTTTCCGCGCGTGCGAGAGCTGCCGATTCACCGCCCGACCCGCTTTCGCTCCGAGAGAGGACGTAGCGGCCACTAAGGCGTCACAATACGCCGCCTAAGTGCCGACGCCTCTCAAGGGTCGGTCTTATGAATCGCACTCTCTATCGCACGATAAAGGGCTTGGTCGTGTCATTGCGGACTTCTCCGCAATCCCATAGCCAAGTCTGCAAAACGGAAAACCGTAACTATAAGGTCCATGAGCAAAAATTTTTCACGTCCTACCCTTTGAGACAAGCTTTGATTTCGATATCTCACTCGTGCGAAAGAGAGTGCGATTCATAAGACCGACCCTTGAGAAATGTCGTTACTTAATTCGCGTATTTTGCGAATTTACGTAACGCAACATTTCTCTCGGAGCGAAAGCGGGTCGGACGGTGAATTGACACTCTCAAACGCGCGGAAGTAAAAAAACCGGAGGCAAATACAGGATTGCGGCTCTGAGGCCGCAATGACCAGGCCGCGAAAGCGGGTCGGGCGGTGAATTGACACTCTCAAACGCGCGGGGGCAAAAAGCGCGGAGAGATTGCGGCCCGGAGGCCGCAATGACATATCAAATGCTTAAGCGGTACTTCCGCATCCAATAATCTATTTGCAACAAATACGCCAACATCTGCGGCCCAGCCATCAGCTGCCCATACCAAGGCTTTCCATAATTAAAGCCGCCAGCAATAAAAGCCGCAATTTTTTTGACATCCGCAATCTGGCGGAGCGGCGAAGCAGAATCCGTGACCCGCTCCATCAGCCTTTTTGCTACGATATTTTCATAAGCAGTATCATAAGTTTTGGGATAAGGGCTTTTTTTGCGGGATAAAATCTCTTTTGGCAGCAAACCCGCCCCGGCATTTATAAGCAAGCTTTTTGTCAGCCCATTTTCGCATTTAAGCGGCCACGGAATATTATAGACATACTGTAACAGACGCTTATCAACCAGCGGAGTGCGGGCAATCAGGCCAGCGGCTGTACTGGTGCGGTTAAGCCGATTGTTAAGCGTCTCCATCACCCAGCGGATATTAAGCCAGGCTATTTCCCTGCGCCTTGCCTCTGTTTCATCATCACCAAGGAAGCGCGGGGTTTCGGCAACAGACTTTTCATAAGCACAGCTTACATATTCCGGAAGCTTAAGCCCCTCAAGGAAATCCTCTTTAAAAAGATTAGTCCGGATCGTTAAATCATAAGACCAAGGAAAGGTATTTTTCTTAAGTAATTCTTTTTTGTGAAACCAAGGGTAACCGCCAAATAACTCATCTGCACCCTCGCCGGACAAGACCACCCGGCAATCTTTTCTGACCAGATGGGAAAAATAAAGCAGCGATGATTCAATGTCAGCCATGCAAGGCAAATCACGGGCATCAACCGCTTTTTCCAAGTAATCGGCTTGCGCCAGACTGTCACATTCCAAATAGGTATGCTCACTTCCAATCGCATCCGCAACAAGCTGAGCAAAAGGGCGGTCAAGTGAAGACTGAAAATCGTTTGGCTTAAAATCATCTTTGCTCCCGGTAAAATCAAATGAAAAGCTTTTTAACCTGCTTCCGCTTTTATTAAGCTCACGCTGGGCAATTGAAGCAACAAGGCTGCTGTCAAGGCCGCCGGACAAAAGGACTCCCAGCGCGTGGGTTGGATTAATCTGGCGTTTGACATTGTCGTTAATCAGCCAAGCTACTTTTTCCTTTGTTTCTTCCGCAGTGTCAAGATGTTTTGTTGCTTTAAGCTCGAAAAACGCTTCCTCGCGAAAATAATCAGGCCCTTTTACAATCACATGGCCGGGAAGCACCTCGCGCATTGACCAAAATACTCCATGCCCTGTGGTCCGGGCCGGGCCAAGCCCAAGCACTTCGCAAAAACTTTCCCGGTCAGCCAAAGGGGGAATCCCAAAAGCAAACAAAGACTTTTGGGCCGAGCCAAAGACAAAAACCGACTCCGCCTGCTGGTAAAATAATGGCTTGGTCGAAAGCGCATCCCTTGCAATCAGCAAAGAATCATTAAGCTCATCATAAATGGCAAAAGCAAAGCTTCCGCTTAAATTTTTGAAAAAATCAATCCCAAGGGCCAAATAGCCGTTTAAGATTATGGCCGCATCGCTGTTAGTTTCCCCGCTTTTGGGGTATGAGGCCAAAAGGCCTAACAGCTCATCGGCATTATAAAGCTCGCCACACAAAAAAATGCTGGAAAGGCCGGGATAAATAACTGAACTGTCGGTTGAAGCCATTCCGGCGTGGGGATAAAGAAAAAACTCACCCTCGTGTTTAGAAAGGCTTTCTTTCATCTCTTTTAACTTGTAATGCCAGACCGGGCTTTCCTTAAAATCACATTTAGTCCGGTAAAAGCCAGCAATTCCAATCATATTATATCCATGCTCCTTTCTAAAAAATGAAATTCTTTCATATTGAAAAAATGAAATTCTTTCGTATTGAAATAATGAAATTCTTTCGTATTGAAATAATGAAATTCTTTCATATTAAAATAAAGAATTATTTCATTTTTTTTTAGCCCTCTTCTTCATAAGGACTGCGGATTACTGGCTGGAGCTGTTTGTTATCCATTGCCAGCTTAATCGTTTCGGGAATAAGCTCAACCTGTGCAATCATCGAATTCGGTTTTTGCTTAAAATTATCCTGCCCAAATGGGACAAAATAAATATTTTTTGTATTAAGGAGAATGCCGATATTCTTTAGGTTCATGCCAAGGGCATCATTAGTTGAAAGAGAAATCACCAAGGGCTTGTTGTTACGGAGATGTGATTTGGCAGCCATCAATACCGGAGTGTCGGAAATGCCGTTTGCCAGCTTTGATAACGTATTTCCGGTACAAGGGGCAATCACAAGGATATCCAGCATCCCCTTTGGCCCTAGGGGTTCGGCAGCGGGAATCGACAAAATCGGCTCTTTTCCGGTTAAATCCAGTGCTGTTTTAAGAAAGCCAGCGGACTCACCAAAACGGCTGTCGGTTGATGAAGCATTATTAGAAAAAATGGTATATAAATTTGCTTTTGTCGCAATAAGTTCCGTAATCGCCTGGAAAACTTTATCATAAGTGCAATAAGAGCCGGTAATCGCAACTCCTATGTTTAAACCCTCAAAATCGTATTTCATATTATATCCATGCTCCTTTCAAAGTCTGGAGACTTTGAGCGTAGCTCAAATCTCCTGTTGAAAGAATGAAATTCTTTCAACTTATTATCCTTATCACCGTCTGTCCAATCGCTTTCCCGGCGCTTTGTGGCGAATAGAGCCCGGGAATGCCGGGGCAGCTAATCAGGTTAATGTTAAGCTCTTCCACCGCTATTTTGTCGAATCCGCCCGGCGGGGACGCAATTTCAAAGAAAACGCAATCTTTGGCAAACTTTTGTAAAAATGCTCTGGTCAAAACCGGGGCTGGAATGGTATTAATAACGATATTGTAAGAATCTTTAGGAAGCGATTCCGGAATTTCATCATCTATGTCAACCTGACAAGAAAAACGGCTTAAGATACTTAAAATAGCTTTGCCGCAGCGGCCATTACCCAAGATTAATATCTTGGCATCATCAAGGGCATAGCTGGTATTTTGAATAATAATCGCCAGCAAGCCTTCAGCGGTCAGTTCGGCATTTTTTAGTAAAAATTCTTCACATTCCATATAATTAATTATTTCAACTAAAGCCTTTTCGCAAGCTTCCTTGGCATGGGCTTTAATCTCCCCCTCCCGGTAAAACGTGACCGGGCCAACCAGATAATCATTCCCTTTAAGCTGGCTTGGCGTAAATTCCTCTTGGTAGCGGACACATAATCCTTGCTCTTCCAAATAAGAAGCCAAATATTTTTGTCTTTTATCTTTTCCTACAACACAGACGGTGATTTTTGACATATGCCCTCAAAAAATGTTTATATGGGATATTATATGGGTATTTGCGCGAACTGTTCTGAAAAATAAAATTTTAAAATGTCCTGTTACAGGACATTTTAAGCTGAAATCTATGATACAGTATGATGGTAACTTAACCACGCATACATAAGAAAAGAGGGTAAATATGCCATATATTGAATCCGGAAGCGTCTTAGCTTCTCCTAACAGCGGGCAAAAAGCTTCAACTGCAAAAGATAGCATCATGCAAAACGTCAACCTTTACCGGGGGGCCGTGGCACAAAATATCATGCTGGCAAGTCTTGACGGTTTGGACGACCTTAATGTGTCTGTTTCCGCCAACTATGCCCCAGATGACGAAACTTTTTCCGAGTCCAACCGCTTTCTTAGAAATGGCGTCCTTGGAACGGGGATGTCCCTGCCGCTTTTGGCAATATTTACCAAAAACCGGACGGCAAAGGAAAGCTACCAAGCCGATTATTATTTTTCCGGCGCGGGCGGGGAATTTCCCCTTTACCGGACGGGAAAGAAGGTTGAAAGAAAAACACTTTCAACTATTGATTTTGAGTCCGCCGATGGCGGACATGGGTATAAAAATGATTATGTCGAGTTCACTTCGGTTGAGCATCCCTTTTTCATCTTCAAAAAATATGAGGATAAATGGGAAGTAATCAAAGAAGACGGCGCAGTCTGGATTTTTGGCGGCCAAGATGACAGCTTGGAAATAAATGTTGGCTGGGGGAACTTTACCGGGCCGCTAAACAGCCCCGGCGGAAAAGAATTTCCGGTCGGCTGGTATTTATCAAAAATAATCAGCCGTTTCGGAAATACCGTTGCCTTTACCTATGAAAATATCAAATATCCGCTTGGCGGCGTAAGATATACATCAGAAATCCATTTAAAAACTGTCCGCTCAACTTTTGGCGAAACAATAAAATTAAATTATCTAAAAAAGCAGCCAAACGAATACACATTGGAGCATAATGCTTTAAATGGCGGCCATCAATTCCTATGCGAAACGCATTATTTGGATTCGCTCGATGTTCATACCGCCGATGGGACGCTTAAGTATTCGCAAAAATTAACCTATCAATTGCTTCCGGCCGCCAAAAATGAGGTGAAAAGGCTGCTGACTTCGGTAAACCAAGTCGCAAAGGACGGCGAGGTCCTCCCCGGCCTTAGGCTTAAGTGGAATGTAAATAACGATTTTGCCGGGCATCTTAGCCGGGTTTCATACCCGCGTGAAGCGGTGCTTGAATTTGCTTATCAAAAAGCTGAGGTTTTAGGGTATCAAGCCGAAACTTTTGTTGATTGCCAAACTGACTGGAAAAAAACAATCATGAACGGGGCGGATTTTACCGCGTCTTTATTTTATAAGGATAATGCGGCCAGATTAAGAATTTTAAGCTGGGATGTTTCATGGCAAATCTTTGAAGATGAGCCAATGAATAAGCGCGGTGTAAGGAACGCAACCCTGTTTACCGGAAACGGAATTGTTGTGCTAAGATATCTTGCCAGCGATGGAAACTATACGCTCAGGATTCTTAAGCGTGTCCCGGTCAGGCGGTATGATTGGGAAGCGTTTGATTTTAACTTAGGTTCAGCGGGCTGTCCTAGCATTGCTTGCGGCAAAGATTTTGTTGCTGTCCAGTACCCCAATAAAAATGGCATCAAAATTTACCAGTTTAATTATCTTGATAATAAGTGGAATGAATTTGAGTTGCCGATTGACGCGATGGGACACCAAGTAATTGGAGCCGGGAACGGCTGTGTTTTTGCGGCCTACGGCCATGACAACAGCCAAAGCGTCCGCCTTGTCACTTTCTTTTGTGATGAAAGCCGCAAGTGGCGGATCGGGGACGCGGTTAATGTTTCTGCCCAAGTAACTTGGGATTATGCGGAATCGCTTCCGGTCTGGTCAATTAATGGCAGTTTAGCCAGCGCGTGTTTTATTGCGGATAAAGATACTTATGTTGAGGCAACTATGATTGCGGTTTCATGGGACGCAAATTTTAAAATAATCAAAAGCGAAATCCTAAAAGCAAGCCAGCCTAAAACATCAGTCAATCCCCTCTACAGCGTCACAACAAATACAATGATTGGGTTTGCCGATACAGCCCTCCGCTATACCCCCGCCGGATTCATAAGGCACAGCCTTTTTAACGCAGCGGAAAACTGTGAGTATGCTTATGCCTACGCCGGGGACTTATTTCTTGGCGTTGAAAAGCTTCCGAATGGGACGCAGAGATTCCGGGCCGCCCGTTTTGACGCTGCCAGCTCAAGGTGGACGGTTGACTCTGTTCCTTTTTCAGAAAATCTTTCCAATTTAAACGCAATTTGCCGTCCGCTTGCCATCGCAAATTATGCTTTCCTCGGCCGTTCTGTCTTTTTAAGGGACACAGACGAAAAATGGAAAATTACTGGCAATCTGCCTGACGGCGCGGATTTAAACGCTGTCCGCCTAGACCCGGCCGGAAATTATTTACTTTATGGCATCCTTAATGCAAGCTTAGCCCGTTTTGTTCCGCTTTCGCCTTTGGGGTTTGGTAATCATATTGATATTCCGGGCGGAAAAATAAGCGACGGCAATTATTATGAAGCAGGCTCTTCCGCTTTTTTCCTTGCTTGCCAAAACGGCCAAGCTTCCGGATTTATTTTTTGCAACCTGCACCGCAATAATTTCTTAACGCAATCGCCAAAGCTGACACTCCTTAAAAGCGTTACCCTGGATTCTGGCCTAGACCGCCAGTCAGTCTATCTTGACTATGACATGGATGGAAAAAATGGAACAAGGATTGAGAACGGAAGCTTTGCGGCAGGAAGCGCAAGCGTTCTTCCGGCAGCCAAAGACGGAAGCTTTGGGAAAACAGTTTATTCATATTTTAATGGTTCTGCCCCGGCCAGATTTAAATATGAAAAACCCGACCAATTCCAAAACTGTGCCGATTTTTATACTCATTTTGCCGGGCAAGTATTTAAAACTGTCTCATATGACGGTGAAAAGCAAAAATTAACTGAAAATTGCCGTTTCATGAGGGCTTTTGATACGCAGGGTTTTTTAATCTGCCAGACCAAAATTACCAATTCCGATTTTTTAAAACGGTTTTCACTTAAGGATAAAGCTAGTTCGTTAACCGATGAGATAAAATCAGCGGTTGAATATGAATACGAGCCAAAATATTTCCGCCGCCGGAAAATCATTAACAAAAGCTTTGATAAAAATGGCAGGGAAGCCGTTTCATCGCAGACATTTAGGTATGCCTTTGAAGATTATCCGGAAATGCTTAAGGCTAATATTTTAAACGATGTTTCGCTCATGACCGGGAAAAACGAGACGAAAAATGTTATTACAAAAGCTTTAAAATATGAATATAAAAAAAATGCGGCCGGATTTTACTATCAGGCCAGCGAATCCCAACAGGGGCGGGCAGAGGGTGAATGGCTTCCGCTTACTGTGGTGACGGAAACAGACAAAAACGGAAAAACTTTATGCGAACAGGACGAGCGGGGAATCCCCACCGCAACATTATATGATAAGTCGGGCTTATATCCCATCGCCATCACCAAAAATGCTTTATCCGATGAAGTTTTATACTGCGGGTTTGAGCCATATGAAGAAACGGGCCGCTTATCAATTGACGGAAAAAACATTAACAGCTTCATCACCAATGATGAATGTTTCAGCGGAACAAAAGCCCTAAAGCTTGAAAAAGGGAAAATGCTGGCTCTTAAAATGAAAATAAGAGATGGTGGGCTGCGCCTTAGGGTAAGCCTAAAATCAAAAGGAAACATCGTCGTCGCAGTCGATTTTGGCAGCGGCGGGGCCGTTAAAAAAACTTACGAAGCCCAAAACGGCTGGCATACTGAAATTAGCTCGTTCCATGGAAGCAAAGCGGTTAGCTCGGCAATTATTACCATTGTAAGCCCGGCAGATGACGCTTATCTTGATGCCCTTTATCTGACCCCTTTAGAAGCTAAAGGGGAAGCAAGCGTATATACTGGCAGTCTAATGCTCCAGTCCGCCTCCCACAGCAGTTACGCTTCCGGCACAAGGGCTTATTTTGACCGCTATGATTCTCCGCTGCTTACGGCAAGTGATGACGGAAATTTTATGTCGCTAAGCAATACCATTTATCATGCCGGAGGCATAGTTAATGAAATGTATACGCTTAAGCCCTCTTCGGAAGGCGTTTTCCAAGATTTGCGGTACGGTTATGATGAGAATCCTTTCTTCGCCCCCACCAAAGGCGGTTTTACTTTTACTGAAAGTGATAATTTCGCCCTCATTTTTTTAGCCCCCAAAAATAAGCCCAGCTTGTCTTTTGGGAAAACAAGCCTTACCGTAACAGATGGCGACTGGATATTAAATAATGGAACGGAAAAACAAACCGCCAAAGTCCCCAAAGGAGCGTTTTATGCCCTGATTAAGATGGGGGAGCGTTGCCGCTTTTATGGGGACGGCGTCATCTTATTTACTTTTACGCATAAAGGCCCAATTACGCCGCCAAAATTAATGGACACGTCCGATGTAAATTGCATAGGTTATGTTCCTCATCCCAATATCCTCTTAAGCTGCTGCGACTATTCCGGCCGGCCCATTCAGGACCAATCCGTAACGGAAGACTCCCTAAATGTCGTCCACACTATCTATAATGAGCTTGGCGTCCAGGCCGCGCGGACGACCCAGGTCCGGATCGCTTCTGCTTTTTGGGGTTACCGGAAAGATTTTGTGAAAACCTATAATTTAGATACCGGCGAAACCAGCGGCGAGATAAATTCATTATTCCCCGAAGCTTCTAATTATCCCTGTACTTCATACCAAACGACTTTATGCTCGAAGCCGGAAATAAAAGAGGTGGCATCACCTGGCCGCGATTTCCGCTTCGGAAGCGAGCTTACCGTTAAGCATTCATCGTGTTCATTGGGCGGATTTCCAGAATTTACCAAAGACGGCTTTTGTTCGGGAAATACTATCACCGACCCTGACGGAATGATTACTATTAATCTCACCGATGGAAATAATGGGAAAGTAATGAGCGGCCGCGTGTCCTATGACAGGACAATTTGCGAGATAACCGCATATGAATTTGACGCATATGGGAACACAACCAAGGTTTTTTATCCCAATTATTTTGCAAAGAATGCTGACGCGGAAAAATTCATCAGCACGATTGAATATGATTCCCTCAATAATATTACCGCCAGAAAAGACCCAAACACGGATAAAGTCTTAAGCGTTTATGACTGCTTCGGCAATCTGCGCTTCATGAAGCAGGGGGAGCAAAGTGGGCATTATCTTTATAATTTATATGATAAATACGGCCGCATGACCGAAACCGGAAAGGTTAATGGATTGTGGGACGACAATGAGCTTCGTGCCAAGGCGGATAAAGAAAATGAGCGGCCGCAGGGCGGAATCCCGGTCAGGCAGATGGTTTATGATGAACTTGGGCAGCTTAAGGAGCTTATCACCACAACTAACGGCAAAGCCGTTATAGAAAACCATGAATACGATAAATACGGCCGCCAAATAAAGTACCGCCTGACTGCCGCGGGACGGACAGAGGAATGCCTGACGGAATACGATACCGCCGGAAATGTCATAAAAAGGCGGACTGGCAATCCTAAAGACGGTGTTTTGTCTTATTCATATGATGTAAACGGCTTGCTACGTAGGATTTATTATAACGGTGCTTTGATTTACAGCTTAGGTTTTTCTCCCCACGGCAACCAACTGGCATATGAAATGCTGGGAAACAGCCGCCGGGATTACTCCTATAATTCAGCAAACTATTTGACCGGGATCAGCGGATCATTTTTTAGCCAAAAAATAAGCTACTTAGATGACGGGGCAAAAAAAAGCGGCCAGATCTCAAGTGTCGCAACCCAGTTCGAATTTGAGGGCGACGGCTTTAAGAAAAAAAGCTCTTTTACGGCAAAATATGATGCGCTGGGCCGGATGATTAAGGTAACTTCTGATAATTTAGAGCCGATTACATATGCTTACGACGCAAACGGAAACCATAAGCGGAGCGGTGTTTCTTACCAAGCCGGGACAGACAAGCTCATTTTGCTTGATGGGACAAATATTTCATATGAGGGCTTCGGCGCGGTAAAATCCGTCGCCGGGCGTTATGAGTTTGATTATGAGCCGATAACCCAGGCTGCCCTGTCCATAAAATATGGCGAAAGCAAGATTAATTATGTCATTGGCAGCGAAATCCTAGGTTTTGATTCCGGCGAGGGTCTAGTGCTTGAGGTGAGTTCAGAAGACGGAAAATCCTTTTTTGAAAGAAGGGCTGACGGCAAAGGGGTCATGCTCGTACATGGCGCAAACGGCATCTTTGCCCAGATAGTTGACGGCAAAGTTTTTTACCTGATCAAGGACTACCGTTCGTCAGTATGCGGAATTGCCGCTCAGGATACATTACTAGCCGCCTATTCCTATGATTCCTTTGGCAATATCACGGAAAAATGGGAAAATGCTGGTCTTCCGGCGGGTCTAGTTCCATTTAGGTTCGCTGGGGCAAGATATGAAAAAACCGGGCTTTACCGTTTTAAAATGCGTTTTTATGACCCTTTGACCGGCAGATTTATTAGCATTGACCCCGAAACACAGTATGCAAATCCTTATCTTTACGGCACTTGTGATTGGATTAATTATTTTGACCCGGATGGCGCGTTTAATATCGGCGGTTTCTTTGCTTCATTGTTTGCTGGCATCGCGCTAATCGCAATTGGGGCTGCGGTTACTGTCATGACGGCAGGAGTAGGGGGCGTTGGCGGATTTTTACTGGCAACCACCGGGGCAGGTCTGATTGGAGCAGGAATAGCAAGCACCGTCTACTCGATTACCTCGGCAATAAATGATGATTTTTCGTGGGGTGCCTGGGCCATCCATATGGGGTCTGGTTTTGTAACCGGAGCGGTTTTCGCCGGAATTGGGGCTTTAATGCCAACAATGGGGGTTGCCGGGTCGATTGCCAGCGACATGATCTGCGGAGTGCTGATTGGGGCAGGTGAAAGTGTTGTCACCAACGGATTGCTTAATATCAATAATGGGCAGGCGTTTTTTGACAATGTTGTGACAAATGTCGTTACCGGGGCTATCGTCGGCGGCGTTTTTGGCGTGTTTACCGGGGTCTGTACCGGAGTGCGGAACGCCAAAAGCATGGTCAGGAGAGGCGGGGCAAATGTCAGGCAGATTGGTTACCATAATGCCCCCGGCGGAAGCGGCGGATTGGGGATGCATTCGAAAATTGGAGTACGCTTAGGTAATGCTGGCGATTCTGTTGCCAGTGGGCATATAACAGGAACTAGGCGAATGGTAAATGGACAGTCACTAAAAGGCACTACCGTCAGAACAGGTATTGTGCGTGGAAATAGTGCAAATGTTAAATGGGTCAATGTAAAGAACAATGTGGCAACCCGTGTCCAAGTCAGTGTGAATCCCAATCACCCTGCCCCTTCTCCTGTCAACAGACTCATCAGCACCGGAAGAGTGCCGTATAACAAAGTATTTAACAACTGCACCGGATATGTAATCCGCGTTTCGGCTGACGCTGGGATATACCAGCCCCTTTGGGCGCGTACCCCGGCAACATTAAATATTTGGGCATGGCTCACAACATTGCTCCAATCATGATTTCTACGAAATCATGACCCTCCGGGGGATGCGCACTAAAGCTGCATAAAAGGGGACTTAACGTAATTATAATAAAAAATTATAATACAAGGAGGAACAAAAATGAACAAACAAAGTATTCCCAACATCATTATCACAAAGGATGCGCCGCTGATTGTGCGGAAGTCATCCGAAATGCACTATGGCAAAGTTTATCTTGAAGATGGTGCATACATCGAAATCCGCGCCGGGGAGAAATTCACGATTGAAGACCTGCGGCCGTCGTTTGCTCTCTCCGATGAGGAACGCAAACTTTGCTCTTGCTATCCGACCCTTTTAGAAGGCGAGGATATCCGCGACTGGGATGGCAATGACATAATCGTCACAAACGAACCGGGAAAAGACGGAATGCCAGGGGAAAATGGCGGCATTGGCGGCGGAATTGGCCAACGCGCATTGCCCGGTTTTCCCGCCCCCGAAGAAACACGCGCAAGCTTTACGCTTTCCATCAACAGCTTAAAAAGAAATGTCAATATCTTAAGCATTGGCGCAAGCGGCGGAAACGGCGGCAGCGGCGGAAATGGCGGTAAAGGCTGGGACGGGACGGCAAAGGACGATCCCGGCACGATTGGCGGCAGCGGCGGCCCAGGCGGTAGCGGCGGCGATTCAAGTGACGCAATTAAGCTTTTGCTAGTCAATTTGGCTTCGGAAAGCGGATATAAAGCCTCGGTAAAATGTGAAAGCGCAGCCGGCGGCAGCGGCGGTAGAGGCGGAAGGGCCGGAGAAAACGGCAATTTCTATGATGGAGTTTCGCAGCCAATTGGCGGAAAGGCAGGTTTTTCCGGCAAAGAGGGCAAAGCCGGGACATGGACAAGGCTTAATTTAGCCTTAGGCGAAAACAATTTAATCAATGAAAGGCCGGTTCTTGGCGATGAAACCAATCTTGCCTTTGATTTTGGCAACCCGGAACACGCAAAAGCTTATCTTGACTATTTGGGCGGCGAGGATTTTATTTCCGCAAATTACCCCAAGCTTTATGCTGCTTATCTAAGAACGGTCGAAAAGGCAAAAAAAGGCATGATTGGCGGAACTCTTCCCGATGGGACAATTACGCCAAATTTTGGGGTTACGGCAATTAATAAAATGCTAAGAGTAAGCTCCGGAAATAATATTTTCAGCATCCGCAATTATACATATGCCCACGATGCTGATAAGAAATTCAGCGTTGTCTCCGGAAGCATGAAAAATTTAACCGAAAACATTGATGTCGGAAGCTTTGCCTTTTCAATCTCCGATAAGTCCTGGGAATATCCCTTATATTCAAACGTCATTGATTATGTCGGGGCAAATGGAAAAACTTTCCAAGAAATCTCAATGCGTTCATTTATTTCCGGTGACGGAACGGTTGGGGCGGAAACTGCGACATCAAAAGCAGTATTAATTAATGGGCATAACTTCCTCATTAAAAAAATTACGATCACTGCGCCGAAATCAGCTACAGGCAATAATCCCTTAGTCTACCTTTATAACCGCAATCCCGATAAAGGTGAAACCAGCGATAAAACTTACACGGAAGAGCAAGTAGCTTATAAAAATGATGATAATTCTGTCAACACATTACTAGGCATTTCCGGCAGCATTGAGTTTAATAAAGAGGCCGGAGTAAAGGGTCTGTGCGGATTTTCCGTAAGGTCAGACACCGATAACCGCAAAGTCATGATTGAGGGAACTGGCGCTGCCACATATAACTACAACGCTTCAGAAATGGCCGCAAAGTTTAGCCCTGTTTACAGCGAGCAAAATCCCAGCCCCAGCGATAATCTTACCGTTAACTTTACATTTCCTGATGACTGGAAATGCCGCTTAGATAAGAACGTCTATGGCGGGGCCAAAAACGCGCTTCTTTATCTGCTCTTTAGTTTTTATTATAAAGTTAAGCTGGTTGATGAGGATGGCGATGAACTAATCTTTCATATTCCGATTACAATCAAAAGCCAGTCTGCGCTTGGTACGGAAGAGAAGTATTATGAAGCAAGCGGTTCAACTGTGCTTATTCCGCCGATAAAAATCAAATGGGGCTGCTTTGCCAAAGATACGCTGATCAAGATGGCAGATGGTGAGTTAAAGAAAATCTGCGAGCTTAAGGTTGATGATCTGGTTTTAACACCCGAAGGCAGCAAGAAAATCCTTGATGTATATTACGGAACAGAAAGTTCCCTGATATATCTTGAAACAAAAAGCGGCCACCGGACAAAATTAACCAATGATCATCCTGTTTTGACAAAACGCGGTATTATCCGGGCAGCAAAGATCACTAATGATGACGAATTAAGATTAGCCGACGGCAGCTTTTCTAAAATTGCCGAAGCCTATGAATTAAGCTATGATGAGCCGCAGCCTGTTTATAATCTTGATGTTGAGGGCGGGCTTATCTTTGCTGACGGCTTCCTTGCCGGGGAATTTAACACCCAAAATGACTTTGCCACATTCGAAAACAATAAAGTTTTCAAAAATTACGGGGCGATTGTCCCGGTTGACCCAGCCGAAACAGCGGACGAAAACGAGTTTTCAGATGAAGCAAAGGAAGTCATTGATGAACTTAAGCAACTTTATAAAGAGCGGTTTAATGTTCTGCTCTAATTTTTAGGAGGAAAAAGCTATGCCAAAAAATGATTTGCCAAACATCGTTATTACCAGAGACGCACCGCTGATAATTAATGACTCATATCAAACGATGCATTATGGAACTGTTTTTATGGATATCGGCGCATATATTGAAATTAGGGCCGGCCAAAAATTCCAAATTGAAAAGCTGTCAGAATTTAATAGGTTTTCTGAAACTGGGCTGTCTGAAAGTGAAGCAGCCGCTTATGAAACCCTTGCGGAAAACGAAACCAAAGCAGATTGGAGACACCATATTATCATTACCGGAAAAAATGGCGTAAAAGGAGATAACGGTAATGATGGAAAAGAGTGGGGTGGGCATGGCGTAAGGGGCAAGCAGGGGGACCCCGGCGAAAATGCCCCCACAGCATTCACCCTGACGATTAAGCAGCTAAAATTTGACCTTACCGTCCTAAGCACCGGGGGTAAGGGCGGTGATGGCGGTGATGGCGGCAATGGGGCAAATGGCCATGATGGGAGTTCAAAAGCCACTGGCGGGATCGGCGGCAATGGCGGCAATGGGGGAGGCGGCGGTAATGGCGGTAATGGCGCAGATATGCTGACGGTAAGATATGCGTCAGCAGGGGGCTTTGAGCCTTTGGTTGAGTGCATGGCGGGGGGCGGCGGCAGGGGCGGCCTAGGCGGGACTCCCGGCCGGAACGGTGAACACTATACCGGATCTGCCCAGCCTAAAGAGGGAAGTGACGGCAATTCCGGATTGGCTGGAAGGCAAGGCCAGGCAAAGATTGAAAAGATTGACGAAGATTGATTAAGGGCCTGTTTCTTTTGACAGGGCGGTTAGTTTGTGCTAACCTATAATGGTTAGCACAAATTTAACCCCGTCAATTGTCATGGCCAAAAAGTATATAACAGTAAATTTAGATTGCAGGTGACTACATATGAATCAAGAACTAGACATTCAAAAAACAGGCGCTTTTTTATCTGCCCTGCGCAAAGAAAGGCAATTCACCCAAAAAAATTTAGGTGATATGCTGGGAGTGACTAACAAAGCAGTCTCAAAATGGGAAAGAGGAATTTCCTTTCCTGATATCTCCTTATTGCCGCAAATTGCCGAAATATTTGGAGTAACGATAGAGGAATTAATGATTGGCAAACATAAATCATCACCATCCCCTTATCAAGATGAAACTAGTAAGCCAATCCCCCTTTTCAACATGAAAAAGAAAAAAATCTTATTTTTTTCACTATCAATTCTTGCTCTTTTGACCTGTTTTTTTAGCTTACTCATAAATATCATCACCAATAGAGATTCTGTTGACATATTTTATCTTGCCGGAATTATAATTGCATTATTATTATCATCAATCCCAATTATTTTCAATCATAAGCACATGGTGGAAAAATCATTTATTATTTTTATTTCTTTATCAATAATTTACGTATACATATTTTTATACTTAGAGAAAGCTTCCAATATGTTTTTATCTTTAGCATTGCCAATTGTTTTGATTTCCTGCCTTACTATCTATGTTATCTGTAAATCATTTTTACATCATCGAAAAAACCTCTTTTATGCTTTTTCCTTTTCTCTGATTGCAATAAGCATTGGACCAATAATTTTAATTAACTTAGTTATAGTATCAAACGGAATTGAACGCTATGACGATATATCCCAAAGCATTATCCTGCCTTTATTATTTACACTATCTATTTTTTTACTTATTTGCGGTTATCTTAAAAACAAAAATATTGAAGAAACTCAAGCTAATTCGCGAGCTGATTAATTATGCTTACAAAAATCCTCTGCTCTTCTTCTTTTATTTTTGTAATCATAAGCTTTATATTTTCAGATTCTTCTTTAAAATCAACGTGACGATTTTATTTTTTCCTATCATTTTATCTTTTGTTTTTATGATTTATCTAAATTCCATCCGATGAACTCTGTGCAAAATTAAGGCATAAAATGTAATAGCGCTAATAATGCAAATCGTAATTCCGCGTGATATCATCCACGGCTCAATCGGAATTGAGTTGTATGCTGAATAGGCATAGATATAATACATAAATGAAACGTTTGAGATAGCAGGGACAAAAAATTGATTGAGCAAGCTATCTAGCAACACTAAAAATAGGACAATTCCGATTGTAAAGGCCATTTTGGTTGTATACAATGTCATCAATACTAGGCCAAAGCTAAGAGTGATAAGCGGTACCATTACAAGCAAATATTGGCTTGCACATTCCTTTATCACTTCTATTACTGATATGTCGCGCCATATTATTTTTCCGATTAAGATACTTGAGATAAAAAAAATGAAAACAAAGATCAAACTAGTAAGCATCAATACACTTATTTTTGAATTTATGAGCTGGGTCTTTGTTTTCCCATGTAATATTGATTGCTTTAACATTCCGGTTGACTTTTCATAATTTACCAAATAGGCGGCAATCAGGCCCATGAATAATGGCTCAACTAAGACGATTTGCCCTTGCATTATATATATCGGAAACTTTAATCCTGAATATTCCTCTGAGAAAAAATCACCGCTAGGAGCATTGACAAGCTGCAGCCCAGAGTTAATAGTCATTGCCAGCATCCCTAAAAGGTAAACCCATAATGCTTTAAAACGGATTATCCGCGTAAAATGTATTTTGGTTAATTGATACATCAATATGCCTCCCACAAGTTAATTGATTTCAATCTTATCCATTTTTCTGGCTGCCAAATAGTAAAACAAAATCAAATATATCAAATCATAGATAACCCCTTTTAATTTAAACAGGACATCAGCGTTCTCTTTATTTATGATTAGATAATAATAAGTCGAGTAATTAAACATAAATAAATTTGAAAAACTGCCTAGGTTAATGCTAATTAAATTATCAACCATCAGGATGCAAAAGATCACCCCCATCAGAATGACGGCATTTCTTGAATATAATGATACCAAAATAATTAATGCCTCCATTGTAATTAATGACAAGGTGATAAACAAATATTTCTGCAATGTTATCGTAAACTGGGGGAAGGAAAAAACTTCACTTCCCCATTTAATGAAGGCAAAGCCATATGTGATAACATAAATAGCAAACATCATAAAGGCATTAAGGCCACATAAAGAGATAAATTTGCATTTCAGAATATCTTTTCGTATTTTGCCATGCAATAATGGCTGTTTTAGCATTCCCGACATTTTATCTTCGTTTATGTAAATGGATGTGATGAATGCCATAAATAATGGCCCTACTGTTATTGCGTAAAAACGAACCATAAATTCCGGAAACATGGCATTGCTTGCTTCTTGTGGATTGATGTTAAGCATATCATATAAGTCCGGCGTGGTAAGCAGATGGCTATATGCGTATGCCGCAACCGAAAAGCCAAAAAGAAACAAGTAAATGAACTTTTGTTTTAGTAATCTTTTTACTTCAATTTTGCATAATTCTTTCATTTTCGCTTATACCCAACCATTTTCAAAAATAAATCTTCCAATTGTATCTGCTTCACATGGAAATCCAAAATTTCTATATTATTTTTAATGAGTTTTTCCAAAAGATTATTTATCGTAATATTGATGAGCTGAATTTCATAAGTCAACCCACTTACTCTAAGAACCTCTAAACCATCCATTGCGGAAAAAATATCTTTTAGCTTTTCAATATTTGAACTTGTAATGCAAATAGTATCTTTTTTCCCGCGCAGTAATTCTTTTGTTTTTCCTTGGACAATGCTCTTGCCTTCGTTAAGAATCAAAACGTCGGTACATAATTCTTCCATGTCAAGAAGATGAGAAGATACAATAAATGCAATCTTTTTTTTCACAGCAAGATGCTTGATTAAATCATATAACTCTATCATTCCCTGCGGATCCAGTCCATTTGCCGGCTCATCTAATATGATCAGTTCCGGTTCTGCTATTAGCGTTCTGGCTAAACCCAGCCGCTGTCTCATTCCGGTTGAGTAATGCTTCACTAATTGCTTTTCTTTTCCTTTAAGGCCTACAAGCTCAAATAGTTTCTCGATTCTGCCGCTAGGTATATTATTGTACATTTGGGCGCTGTAATTTAAATTGTCCTTTCCTGACAGCTCATTAAAAAAACTAGGTATTTCTAAAGTAGCGCCAACATGAAGAATCGCTTCCCGCGGATATTTCTTGATTGACTTTCCTTTAATAATAACTTCACCTTTATCGCAAGGAGCCAAATTCGTTATCATTCTAAGCGTTGTTGTTTTTCCGGCACCATTAGGGCCTAGCAGCCCCATTATTTCCCCTGCCCTCACATCAAAGCTTACACTTTCAACCGCAACCTTATTTTTGTATTTTTTATGCAATCCTTTAACACTAATTATTTTTTCCATATCATACGCAACTCTCTTTCATCAATTATAAATAACGATTATCCTTTCCTATTGCTATTAACCGTATCATCTTACGATTCAATGATGATACTGTAACTGTAACATAGATTGGCAAATACGCAATCCACCGCTTGGAGAATCGGTAAAAAAACAGTCTACCGTAAGTAGATTTTTTAATTTCTATCAAGGGGAAAATCCCGAAATGCAAAAAACCGCCCTTAAGCGGTTTTAAGATGATTGACATACAAAAAAGAGATACTAAGCAAATTTTGATATCTCAACTTTGGTTAAATTGAAGTTCAATCATTTTCCTGGACCTTAGTTGAAATTGAGAAAATTGTATCATATTCATTTTCGAAAAATTCAAAATGCTCTGGAAAATCCTTGCGCCTGAAATGAATAACTCGCCTTTCATGATCTGAAGTTCGAACGGAGTATAAATCAAGCTTTATATAATCAGTTTCCTTTTTTATACCTAAAGACTCAGTATAATGAATCATCATCGCATATGGGAAAAAATAATCATATACTCGCCCTTGTACAGCATGAGGATATTTACTTATTAATTTTTTCAAATAATTCAATGCGTTTTTAAATTCATTTTTTACATCTTCATCATGTCTATCCTCCGTTTCGAGACTTTCAATAAAAATATCTACTGCTTCACCACTAGGATTAATAGATATAAAGTCAAACTTAATACCCCAATTACATAAATGTGACACATCTTGATATAACTCACTATTTATGTTTAATAGATTATATGATGATTCTGCCAAAACTCTGATATGCTTAAATTTCGATAGTCTATCTTTTAGTGTTTCCTTGTTAACATCTCTTCGAACTGCAAGCAAGTTTTCGCAACCATGAAATTCATCTGCGCTTACTAATCCTATTAAGCTATACTCTTTACTATTTTTCTCATAAAAAGCTATTGCTTTTGAAATATGATTTTCCAATTCAAGTATACTTGAATATGTAAGAGCTGCTTTTCCCTGATTCCTTACTTTGGACAAAAGTGTATTATAGCATTTTTGGTTATCATTGTCGTAGTATTCTTTGCCTTTCTTTATTGCTTTAATTCTTTTCTTTTTTAAATAATTTTCATCAATGATAACAGCAATAATAGGTTTTTCTTTCTTTTTCGCATACTCATATTCATAATCAACATAGCTTGTTTCCATATCAGGAATCATCCACCCATATCTGCCTCCTAATAAAAGTATGAAAATATCGCACTCCTCTATTTTCTTTTCAATGGTATTAATTAATTTTTCATGAGCTGCTGTAACAAAAAACTCCATCGAAGAGGGAATATGCTGTAAACTTAATATAAGCATAGTAACTGCAAGCCGTTCATCTTGCATATCATCTTTTGTTGAAGATATAAAAATTTGATATTTTGGATTCACAGTAAATCCTCCTTAAGTTTAACTACTCTTTTCTCCTTCGTAAAAGCTTTGGAAGTTTAATAAGTACACGGTTTTACAACTTAATTAATCACCATAGCAACTTCAAATTATATTTCTTAATATTATCATCATCTGTTATCAACGTCATATCTTCGGTGATAGCCGATGAAATAAGCAAGCGGTCAAAAGGATCTTTATGATGGGATGGCATATCTGGCAACAAGTGAAAATGTTCTCGTCTAATGGGAAGCAAGATAAACTCATTTTCATCAGATAGCCGTTCTATTTCAGGCAGTCCGCCATCAATTTTTATTTTTCCGGTTCCAAGTTTTATGGCAATCTCCCAAAAAGAACAAACACTAACATATATAGGATTATCTTTGTTTAGTATAATTTCCTTTGCCTCAACAGATAACTGTGAGGAGTTTTCCGCTACCCATATTAGAACATGGGTATCTATTAGATATTTCTCCATCACATATAATCCTCAAATTCTTCCATCGGGGCGCAAAAATCGTCTGACATCCATACTCTGCCCTCTAAACCGCCGAGCTTTCTCTTAATTACCGGAGCCGTAGACACATTTGTTTCACTCAATTTAATAAAAGGAATACTTTTAAGCATGGCAATAATGCTATTCATCAAAGTAGTATCAGCATCCTCAGCAATTGATATTAAATACTGTCGCATATTACGCCCTCCTATGCTTACTATTATAAAGCTGTAAAATTATGCAATTCTTAACGATGGATTAGAAAATACGCTTAATAGGGTTAATCAAATTAATTTAATGATAATTGGAGTATGACCCTTAAAAGGTTCTTCTAAGGGTCACACGATGGAATAGGCGGGAGTCGAACCCGCGTCCAAAGACTCATTCCCTGTCCTTCTACTATCATAGTCACTTATTGCGAGTTTCCTCTCATTCCCGAACTTTACCTAGAAAGTGACACCTGTGTCAGTTCAGTAGCTTCATAATACGCCCACAGGGGCAAAGCTTAGCCTGTGTCGTTTCCTACAAAGTCGACGCCCGGGTCTTAACGTGTAGGTGCATTAAGTCGGACGACAGCCTTTAGGCTGCGTATGCTAAATTATCTTCAGCGTTTGTGTTTAAATTTTCGCGAACTAACGCAACGCGAACTCGGATAGCTTCTCCAGCTGCAAAATCCCTGTCGAAACCTTGACTATCCCAATTTTACAACAACTCCAGACCTACGGTCTGTCGTTGAATAATCAAGTTGCTGATTATTCATTATAGCATATCCATCTCATTTTGTAAAGTGCTTCCAGAAATTTCTAAGCCAAATAATCAACACAGTTCTTAATCAGCTTTAAGTAATCTTCACATTTAAAAACTTCTTCATCATGGCCAGGCATTAAGTAGATAAGCTTTCCATTTCCCTGTCTTTTTTCCCAGCCTGCCGGAATGGTTTTGCCGTCAAATTCGTAGCTTAAAAAGACATCAAAGTCTTCATATACTTCAAAATGATAAGGCTCGTCATTAATTTGGAAGTCTTTTATTCCTTTCGTCAAATGATGATCCAGGGCGTTAACCAAAATCTCACAGTAAGGCGGATGGTCTAAGAATTTTGCGCCATGGACAGCTTCTAGGCCGGGGGTGGCCTGGATTGACATTCCTGTATGGATGCTTAGGATTTTCCCGCCGCCATTGACATAATCAAGAAGGGCTGCCGTCTGCCCTTGGCTTAACTCTTTAAACCATGCGTCAACGAAGCAGATTAACAAATCAAAATCGTTAAGCTTCGTAAAGTAATCATAGTCGTTGGTAAAGGTTAAGTTTTCTTCGCCAAGCACCTTTGTCACAGGAAATATTGAGTTAAGCGGGTGGTATTTGGCAACTGTATCACCAATAATCAGTATTTTTTTCATTTTAAACCCTCCTGTATTTCACAAGCGGAGCTTGTGAAAAAAACTTTAGTTTTAAAGCTTTAGCTTTTTATTCTCCTCATCTCATTGTGGCTTAAAACAGCCACAATGTCAATCCTTTTTCTCAATTTTGCTATGCTCTTAATTTTACTTTCAAATCTTTTTCCGCTTCGCGTTTCTGCGCTTTTTTGGCAAGGTCATTTCGTTTGTCATAAAGCTTTTTACCTTTAGCAAGGCCAATTTCGATTTTGGCCCTGCCATCGCGGAAATAAACCTGCAAAGGGACAAGGGTATAACCTTTTTCGGCAATCCCGCTGGCTAATTTGCGGATCTGGGTTTTATGCAGGAGCAGTTTTTTGGCCCTGAGCGGATCTTTGTTAAAAATATTGCCCTTTTCATAAGGGCTGATGTGCATTCCATGCGCAAATATTTCACCTTTTTCGATCTTTATAAAGGATTCCTTAATGCTGCATTTTCCAAGGCGCAATGATTTTACCTCTGTTCCGTGGAGGACAAGGCCAGCTTCGTATTTTTCTTCAATAAAATAGTCGTGGTAGGCTTTTTTGTTATTTGCGACTAATTTCATTCCCTCTTTGCTCATTTTAATCACCATGCCTTTTAATCATTCCTCAATTACTAACTCAAAATCTACTAACCTGCTCCATTTATCGGCCGCCTTTACCCATATCTTAACCGGCTGGCCTAACCGATAGCTGACCCCGGTATTTCGCCCCACAAGCCGCATTGTCAGCTCGTCAAATTGATAATAATCACCGGGAATGGTCTTGATAAGCACCAGCCCATCAACCGTATTGGGCAGTTCAACATAAATGCCCCACAGCGTTACGCCCGAAATAACCCCGTCGTATATTTCGCCAAGATGGTCTTCCATGTATTCTGCTTTTTTAAGCTTGATGACCTCGCGCTCGGTTTCTTCGGCCCGCCGCTCAAGCTCGGATGATTTTTTTGCCACTTTGGGCAAAATGCTTAAGTAATGTTTGCTGCGGGCTTTTGTAAACTGGCCGTTCAGATGTTCCTTGATAATGCGGTGAATCTGCAAATCGGGATAACGCCTGATCGGCGAAGAAAAATGGCAATAATAAGGGCTGGCAAGGCCAAAATGGCTGGTCTCTTCAATGGAATAAGACGCTCTTTTCATGCTCCTTAAGGTCAGGCGGTTAACCAGCTTTTCATACGGTGTCCCTGCTGCCTGTTTTAGCAAAAGCTGGACATCGCGGGAATGGAATTTTTCCAATTGCTCAACGGACTTTCGCCTTTCGTTGTTCCAATTCTTGCTCTTTCTTTTTGCAGGTTTGTGTTTTGCCCTGCTTCCGCCCATTTTGTAGCCAAAATTGCCAAGGGCAATCTTAAGCTCTTCAATTTTTTCCGGATCCGGGTTTTCATGGCTGCGGTAAATAAAAGGGGACTTAAGCCGGAAAAAATGTTCGGCGACCGTTTCATTGGCTAAAAGCATAAATTCTTCGATGATCCGGGTCGCTTTATTGCCAAAATATGGCAAAATATCGTAAGGCACGCCGGAATCATCAATCAGTATTTTGCTTTCGGGAAATTCAAAATCAAGTGAACCGCGCTTTTTCCTTTTCTTTTTAAGTATTATTGCCAAGTCTTCCATCAAACTAATCAGCGGTTTAAAATCATCAGGCTTTTTCCCTTCGATAATTTCCATGACCAGATCGTAAGTTAACCGTCTGGAAATCTTGATGACTGTTTCCTTAATCTCGTGTTCAAGCACTTCGCCTTGCGGCGAAACCAGCATGATACAGGAAAGGGCAAGGCGGTCTTCACCTGCGTTAAGCGAACATATTCCATTTGACAATTTAGTCGGCAGCATTGGGATAACCCGGTCAACAAGGTAAGTGCTTGTCCCGCGGAGCTTTGCTTCTAGGTCAAGCGCAGAACCTTCCTTAACATAGTGGGCGACATCAGCGATATGGACGCCGAGGCGAAAATTGCTTCCCTCTTTTCCGATACTGATTGCATCGTCCAAATCCTTGGCATCAGCCCCGTCAATCGTGACGGTGACGAGACTGCGTAAATCTGTCCGCCTTAAAATCTCCTCTTGGGGAATTGCTTCCCCGGCGGCTTTTTCCGCTTCCAGCAAGGTTTTTTCATTAAAGGTATAAGGAAGCCCAGCCGCTTTAATGATGGCAAGGACATCCATGCCCGGCTCTCCTGCGTCGCGGATTATTTTGATTTTCTGTTTCTTTTCCTTAAACCCTTGGATTTCGGATTCTGCCCTTAACTTAAAGAATTTTTTCTGCTTCGGTGCTTTTTCTTCTCTCTCTTGCCCGACCTTTTTCTTCAAGCTGTATTTTCCGCGTTTGGAAACTTCGATTTTGCCGTCCGCTAAAAGCTCATTAAGCACTTGCTTTAGAATGGGGCGGTTTTCTGATTTGACCTGCAATAAAGCCGCCAGTTCTTTTTCTTTCATCGGCAAATACAGGTCTTCGCGCATCAGCTTTAAGATTATTTTTTTCCGCTTAAATATGTTCATCTACACCCCTGCATTTCACACTTTTCCCAAATAAAAAGCACCCTTAACAAGAGTGCTTTCATTTGCGGTTGTTTTCCTTAAAGAAAGGTGAAATTAAGGATTACAGTCAGCAGTAAGAAGCCAATCGCCAGATACTTGGTAACTTTCACTAAGGTCCCTTCCATTGAACGGCCTTTGTTTTTGCCCCAGTATGTCTCGGCTGCGCCGCTTATCGAACCTAGCCCGGCGGCTTTTCCCTCTTGCAATAAAACTAAGATAACTAACGCTATACAGATCAAGATAAATACTAATGTCAAAATAATTCGTAATACCGTCATATCGACCTCCGAATAATAATATGCAGTAATAATTGTAGCCAAGCTTGCTATGACCAGTAACCATTGTAGCACAAGATTAAGTGCTAGGCAAGTACTTTTTTTATTGTTATAATAAAAGCTGGAAGAATTTCATTCTTCCAGCTTGGGGTTTTAAGGTAAGCTTAAAGCCCCAGACTTTGAAAGGCAGTTAAGATGAATAAGCATGATTACATAATCCTTGGGATTATCACTTTTATCTTTGCCGTCCTGGTTTTTATCCGGATCGGCAGTTTTTCCGCACCCATTACTACATATCTTGCAACCCAGGACAATCGGGACATCGTCCTTGACCTTGGGTCAAATATTCCTTTAAGCCACGCTTATATTTTTCTTGGCCATCTGGATAACAGAAGTTTTACTATTTCCGCTTTTAACGTGGAAAAAGATATGTGGGATTTAATTGACGGAAGTATTAATGTCTCCTCGGTTTTTGCTTGGAATCGCGTTGAGATAAACCATACCCTCCGCTATCTTGGTTTTGTGGCGATGAAAGAGGAAACTTATCTTAATGAAATAATCCTCGTCGCGAAAGACGGTTCAATTGTCGTACCGCGGAATGCGCTTGAATACCCTTTCCTTTTTGACGAGCAGGATAAATTTTCGCCAGTCTATTCGCCGACTTATTTTGGCAGTACGATGTTTGATGAAATATACCACGGGCGGACGGCGTTTGAGTTTATCCATGGGCTTGTTGCTTACGAGACGACCCACCCCCCGCTGGGGAAAACGATTATTTCATGGGGCATCCGCCTTTTTGGCATGAATCCGTTTGGCTTCCGTTTTATGTCCGCCATCTTTGGCATTTTAATGCTTCCGCTAATTTACTTGTTCGCAAAAAGGCTTTTTAATACCTTTATCGCGGCCAGCGTTACCATCCTGCTTGCTTTTGACTGTATGCACTTTACTTTGTCAAGGATTGCGACCATTGATATTTTCGCCGCCTTTTTTATCCTGCTGATGTTTTATCTGATGCTGTGTTATTTTCAGATTGACCGTGCCGGGAATCCTGGGCTTTCATCGTGGATTCCGCTTGGCTTATGCGGGATAAGCATGGGGCTTGCAATTGCCACAAAATGGACTGGCATTTACGCCGGGGCTGGCCTAGGGCTTATCTTCCTTTGGTATCTGCTAAACCATTATCCCGCCAAGCTTAAGCAATTATTAAGCTTTTGCGTGGTTTTTTTCGGGCTTGTCCCGGTGCTAATTTACCTAGTTTCTTACCGCAGTTTTGTGGCCAATCCGCCATCAGGAAGCCTAATCAGGACCATTATTGATAATACAATCGGGATGTTTTCTTATCATGCCGAGCTGGTTGCGACCCATTATTATGCAACGCCTTTTTATGACTGGCCAACGATAAGGATGCCCTTGCTTTATGCTACTGACCCGGTCAGCGAGCATTTGATGAGTTCCGTAAGCGTAATGGGCAATCCCGCCATTTGGTGGGCAGGGATTCCCTGTATTCTTTTTTGCATTTACCAGTTTTTGATAAAAAAAGAATTACGAGCCGGATTCCTTACCATTGCTTATCTTGCCCAGTACCTGCCGTGGTTTTTTGTTTCGCGGATCACTTTTATTTACCATTATTTTCCAGCGTCATTATTCATGATTTTGATGATTGGGTATACCCTCAACCAAATCGCCGCTTTCCGGCCTTGGGGACGCAAAATCGTCTATGCCTACCTGGCCCTGGCTGTTATTGTTTTCGTCATTTTTTATCCCGTCATTTCGGGAATCCCCTTTAGCCGTGATTACCAGTTCAGCTTGCGCTGGCTTAAGGACTGGATTCTTGTGCTGTAACATCGCTTGGCGGTATAAATCCCTGCCGACGAAGATAATTAATCCTAATTGGAAAATCGCATGATGGAGCGGCGGCAAACTTTCCCTGCCAAACAAAAACAACATATAGCTCATTAAAGAGCTGGTGATCAGCCCAATTGCAACCGGGATTTGCCGCGGCCGCAATACCGCGTATACTACCGCCAGCACATCAATTAAGATCCCATACCGCTCGTGCATATGGGGTAAGCCATATAATAACAGGCACAAGCTGAACAGGGCTGTTGTCACCATCATGTTCGCGTTCATTCTGACATTTTTCACGTAGATAAAATAAGCAAGAGTTCCCAATGCCAAAATCGTCGTTAATAAACCAGCCCGCCCCAGCTCGGCGATTTGCGGCTCAAGCAAATAGGTCTGGCCAAAAAAGGCATATATATTCGGGTAATTGAGCGTCAGCCACGGATAATAACCGCCAGCCTGTAAAAAATAAACGCCAATTGAATTCCAGATATCACGGCCAAAGAAAATGCCCGGAATTGTAAACAGCAAATAGGGAATCGGAATTGGTAAAAAATGGTAAAGCTTTACGGTTGCGCGTTCACCGTTTTTCATTATATAGGGGCGAAGCCACATGATAATATAGAAAGGCAGGATAAATAAAGCTTGTAACTTAAACGCAAACGCAACCGCGGTAAGCCACATCGCCGTTTCAGTACTACCCCGGCAATAATAGCAAAGGCCCAGCAGGACAAAGGCCGCATAAATCATGTCGCATTGCCCCCAGTAAGCACTGTTTAGGATTCCGGTTGGCATCATCAAAAAAGCACTCATCCCGATAATTGCCCGGCGCGGGCTTTCAGTCAAAACGAACAGCAAAGAAAATACCGCCAAGGCAGCAACATAATCAAAAAAGACGGAAACGGCCTTGATTGAATAAAGGGGGTCGGCATTTAAATAGGATAAAAAACTCATGATTATCATATAAGCCGAGGAATAGTTTGATATTTCGTGGCCAAGTGAGTAAAATCCGCCCAGCTCGCGGATCCTATGAAGCCAAGGGCCAAGGAAGCCGACATAGTCACCGGATATCATCGGGAACAGAGCAAGGCGGGCATTTAAAGACAAGATAATGACGCATAAAACAAAAGCAAAATCAATCACTTTTACTTTTAGGGCTGGATTATTGTCCCTTTTCTTCCCGATTGGGATTTTTAAGTTTAGGAATTTGTCTAGTTTGCGCATGACTTAGTATAGCATGGATTTAGGTCCAAAATCAATCCGGATTCTGATTTAAGTAATTTATATAAGCCGGAACTGCTGGAACAACCCAGCCTGAACTTCCATCATAATTTACTTGGATAAAGGGCCTGAATACTACTTTTTCGTTTTTGCTAAGAAAGTGAAGATATCCTTGATAATACACTACCCCATCATCTCTATAGGTCATCTCAGGAAAATCATGTTTTTCTATCTTTGCAAAACCAGCCGGATAATAAAGCTCAATGCCCTCAACTGAGGCTGTATTTTCAAAAAAACCATAACTAATTGCCGCGGACAAATCCTCATTGATATCGGTTAACATCACCGCTGAGGCTACATATAGTTTATCTTCTAAAATAGTTTCTTTGGCTTCAACCGTACAGTTGATAAGGTCATATTCCATCTTTTCATTATTGGCAGAAAATATTATCTTGTCAACTTTCGTTGCTTCAGTTATGATAAACTCATCCAATCCAGGTCTAATAAATAATGTTATATTGTACTGATTTTCTGTATTTTCAGCCATGGCCCATATGAAGCTGTCTGTTGAAAATAAAATACCATGAGCATCAGAATATAGCATCACGCTATCAAAAGTTTCATAAAAAAAATCTGTAACATCTTCAGCATTATTTTTACCTTTGGTTTCAACACTTAAGTAGAATGGAATCCCTCTGTTATAAGCAGTTATGTCATTGCTGCTTATTGCAATATATGAATCGATTTGGATTAATTGCAACGTCTCAAGAGCGACAGAATTATCTTTTTCATCACCTTGCCTTAAAAATAGTATCATAGCTGCTATTAGCAGCACGATGATAATTGCCGTGCTTATTATATATTTTTTCATAATAATCTCCTTCCGGGCAGTTAAATGAGTATTAGGGAGGAAAGGGCATTAAAGCCCTTCCCCACCTAAAAACTCAATATGTTTTTAATTCTAAAGTAGCTACTATGTTATAAGGTGTGCCGATTGCATTACCAGGGCCAGTTTCTTCCCAAGTGGTAGCTGAACCGCCTAGCCCATCTACATACTTCGTTACGCAAGTAAATGTCTTATAAGGACGATAATAATTTACTTTTATCCGTCCGTCCCTCTGGTAAGGAACGGTAAAAGTAATAGTAGTTGAAGTACTGATAGTATGGCTGGTCGTGAAGCTTGCACCAACAGAAGTAGAAACCACACTATTATCAACGCCAACTGATGTGCTAACTGTGGCTGAAGCAGTTGTAGATTGGCTTTGGGTCCAAGAAACTGCCGGCCAGCTGGATTCATTAGGATACAAAGAATTTCGAACCCAAATACTACTAGGATTCCATACATATTGTTTTGCTGTCCCATCTTTAATATCCCGAATTGAATGGGAATGGGCAATAAGGCTAAAATGCCTTGTCATTGCAGGGTGGACATGAAAATCTTGAAGCTTTTTGCCTAATTCGATTTCTTCGTCAGATAATTCGAAAGATTCAATAATAAAATCTCCTTCATATGTTATGACAGGAATGCGTAATGATGAATAATCAACAGTATCATCAATGATAGGGTAGCTTCCTTTAGCAAGAACTATAAGCCCAAAGCTAAAAGTCATGGTTAAAGTTAGTAAAACAGCTATTATTTTTTTCATAGTATATTTACCTCTCTCTCGTTTGGTTGGGTTTTTAATCACAATACACTTTCTGTCGAAGCACTTACTGTCTCTGATTTGCCATTCCTTACTACTACCGCAGTTAGAGTCAAACGATATGTACTCCCGGCAGAAATAGAGTGGCTGCTGTCAGAGAAAGTCAATACAGACGACGTTGAATCTTTAGTCCATGTTTTTTCATGTGACCAAGATGAACCTACTTTCTTTTCCAATTTGAATGTTGCCTTAATGCTTGTTGTTCCCGTTGCTGCAAAAATCGCCCCAGAACAAGCTGCTTTACCACTTGAGTTTGATATGGTTAATGATATGCTGTTGACATTATCCGAAAGTGGCATAATCGGCATATAAGCATTAGTTGCCTGGGAAAGATTTGGCGGCGCTTTTGCATGTGCAGGAAAACTCTGGATTATCAGAAACATTCCCATCAACACAAATGCCGCTAGTTTAATTGCTCTTCTTTTCATTTTTTATCCATCCTTTCATGAGTTTTTTGCGGCTCACTATTAAGCCTCTATATACTAAACGCACGAAAAGATATTTTCCCTACATAAAAAATAAAAAAAATAAGAATTTTTTTATTTTTCGAAAACTGATTCTGCTACCTTGATTATGACATCAAGTGAAAGAGGACTCCAAACTTCTATTACATATTCTCCGGTCGTAACAATAACTGCATTATCAAAATCAGGGTCTGTCGATTTTGCCAAATAAGCCGTATGCCCATTTATAATATGATCCTCAAATAGATGGTGTTCGTTATCAATGTATATGTTTATACTGCTTCCCGTACTATTTACAAAAATAATCCTCTCGTTATCTCCGTTCATATATATTATGAAAGTAAAATTGTCATAAATTTCAGCTGATTCTTCAAAAAACCCTTCCGGCAAATAGCTTGGGTATAAATTGGCATGGCTGGTCTGCGAACTTGTCGTGACAAATGAAAAAGACGTAAACTTATCATACCATTCAATTATTACGTTCTTAATTGCCGCCCTGGCTTCTGAATTGATAAGCAACGTGCCGAATAATAACGTTGCTATTGCTATTAATATGATCGCCGCTTGCCTAAAGAAATTATTTCGCTCAAAAAGCGTTTTTTTCTGTTTTTCTTGTTCAAAAAGGCGTTTCATGCGCAACTCAAAAGCAGGCGAAAGAATATATTTTTGAGAAAGCTCTACATTATTAGGGATTGAATCAATCTCTTCACGATAATCATCTTTTATTGCTTGACGAAAAAATGCTTCAAAAATAGCATTGTTTATCTTATCATTGCTCATAATATTTTTCATCCATTTTGATTAATTTTCTCATTTTTTCCTTGGCCCTCATTATTCTAATGTCAATATGCTTTGGGGTCATATTAAGCTCTTTGCCAATTTCCTTATAAGACATATCAAAATAATATTTCATTATTAATACTTGGCGGCTTATCTCATCAAGGTTTTTCATGTTGTTGCGGATATCTATGTACGTTGTTTTGGCGATAACCTGCTCTTCAATCGGCTCTTCATCCCCGTCAAGATATAATTCAAGTTCTTCAAACGGCACTTGGGCATAATGTTTTTCTTTTCTTAGTAAATCAATACATTTATTTTTTACTATTACAACTGATAAACAGCGGAACTCCTTATGATTCAGCGAAAAATATTTTTCTTTATGATTTATGATTGAAAGAAAAGCATTATGGACTGCGTCCTCGGCTAACTCATTATCCTTTGTCATTTTCAAAGCATACATAAACATCGCGTGCTTATGCTCTTCATAAATTTTTGTCAATTCATCTCGTTCATGCTCCGTATCGAGCATGGCGCAGTAAAGTAAAAGCAAGGTTTCATTCCTTTCATTAGGTTTAAAGGCCGTTTTTGAACTGCTACAGATTGAGCAAATTAAAAAGCGGGTAAAGGATAATAGGGATAAAAATTGCCGGGACGTAGTTCATGACCCGGAATTTCGTAATGCCAATCATGTTTAACGCTAAACCAATAATGATGACTGAACCAACGCAGGTCATTTCGGCAATCACAATCTCCGTCAGATATGGGGCGATCCCTTGCGAAAAGAGCGTGATTATTCCTTGATAAAGCAAAACTAAGCCCGCCGCAAACATCACGCCGATGCCAAGGGTCGAGGCAAAAATCACCGCCGCGACAAAGTCAAGCATTGATTTGTTGAAAAGGATTTCATGGTTTCCGATAAGCCCGCTTTGGAGTGAGCCAACGATGGCAAGGGCCCCGACACAAAAAAGCAGGCTTGCGGTGACAAACCCTTCGGCAAGTGATGTCTTTGAATTTTGGCTGGCGAATCGTTTTTCAAGGCGGTTTCCCAGCCGATTAAGTTTTTCTTCGAGGTCAAGGGTTTCACCGATGATAATGCCGATGACAAGGGAAATTATCAAGATAAGTGAGTTTTCGCCTTTTAATGAGCCGGAAATGCCAAGGAAGAGGGTACACAAACCAAGCCCTTTCATGAGTGTGTCTGCCATCTTGGGCTTTAGGCCTTTTTTTAGGATTAAGCCGAGGGTTGCGCCGATAATGATGGCAATAGTATTTACAATCGTTCCAAACATGGTATTTTTCCTTCGGAGTTATGTTTATTTTATTTTATTAAGGCGGTGGGTATCTGCTCCATACGCGGGCCCTTGAGAGACGTCACTACTTAGCTCATGTCCTTAATGAGCTTATGTAGTGCTACGTTCTCTCATGGAGCGAGAGCGGGCCCCAGCGTGGAGAGATACCCACCGCCTTGCTTAATTAGCTTCCAAAAGTGACACTCCTGTCATTTCGGCTGGCTGCTCCGCCCCCATCATCGCGATAAGGGTCGGGACGATATCAGCAAGGCAGCCGCCTTTTCGGAGGGTATATCCTGTGTCATAGTTGACCAAAATAAAGGGGACAGGGTTCGTTGTATGGGCGGTAAAAGGTTCGCCTGTCTCGTAATCTACCATCAGTTCGGCGTTGCCGTGGTCGGCACAGATAAACATTGCCCCACCAGCCTCGTAAATGGCGGAAACAGCCTTTCCAATGCACTCGTCAACTGCTTCAATTGCTTTAATTGCGGCGGTTTCAACGCCAGTATGCCCCACCATGTCCGGATTGGCAAAGTTGATGATGATGACATCAAAATCATCTGATTTAATCGCTTCCAATAAGCGGTCGCAGACCTCATACGCACTCATCTGCGGTTTCAAATCATAGGTCGGGACATCCTTTGGTGAATTAACTAACGTCCGCGTTTCACCTGGGTTCGGGACTTCAACGCCGCCATTAAAAAAGAAAGTGACATGGGCGTATTTTTCCGTTTCGGCAATCCGGGCCTGGGTCTTTCCATTGGCAGCAAGCCACTCGCCAAAAGTATTAGTAATGCTGATTTTGTCAAATGCAACTTCTTTATTGGGGATAGTCGGGTCGTAATCGGCAAAGCAAACATATGTTATTTCTAAGCGTTTTTCACGGACAAAGCCTTTAAAATCATCATCGCAAAAAGCGCGGGTGATTTCGCGGGCCCGGTCGGGACGGAAATTGTAAAAAATAACCGCGTCTTTATCCAAAATCTTCGCCACCGGAAGCCCATCTTTTAAGATGGTGGTCGGAATCATAAATTCATCGGTTTTTCCCTCATCATAAGAGGCCTGAATCGCCGCCGCAGCACTTAAAGCCGATGGTCCTTTGCCCTCACCGCCAGTCAGGGTTTCATAAGCAATTTTGACCCGGTCATAATTGTTATCACGGTCCATCGCATAATAGCGGCCCATTACGCTGGCAACCTCGCCAACGCCGATTTCTTTCATTTTCATTTCTAGTTCTTCAACATATGATTTGCCGCTTGACGGCGGAGTGTCACGGCCATCAAGGAAACAATGGACAAAAACTTTGCTAAGCCCATTTCGTTTGGCTAATTCCAGCAAGCCGTAAATATGGGTATTATGGCTATGGACGCCGCCATCAGAAACAAGGCCGTACAAATGGAGAGACGAATTGTTTTCTTTTACTTTTTTGACCGCTTCCAGCAGAACCGGGTTTTCAAAAAATGTGCCGTCCTCAATTTCTTTGGTTATCCGGGTCAGTTCTTGGTAGACTATCCGTCCTGCCCCGATATTTAAGTGGCCGACTTCGGAATTGCCCATCTGGCCGTCGGGCAAGCCAACTGCCATTCCGCTGGCGTTCCCTTTCACAAAAGGGCATTCAGCCATCAGCTTATCCATTACCGGGGTCTTGGCTAAGGCAATTGCATTGTGGTCTTTCCTTTCATTAAGGCCGTAGCCGTCAAGAATCATTAAAACAATTGGTTTTTTCATAAAGCTCCTATCTTTTTTTGATTTGGTTAATATTATATTAAATTCATACAAATAGCGACTCCCCAAATGGCGGCCTCGCGATGCCCTTTTCGGTAATAATCGCTGTAATCAGTTCATTGCCCGTCACATCAAAAGAGGGGTTAAAAACTTTGACTCCATGGGGAGTCATGCGTTTTTCATACCACATTTCCGTTATTTCCCCTGCTCCTCGTTCTTCAATGGGGATTTCATCGCCGCATTTTGTGTTAAAGTCGATGGTTGATGTCGGGGCTAAAACATAAAAAGGGACTCCATATTGCTTGGCAACGATAGCAACAACCAAAGTGCCGATTTTGTTGGCAGTATCACCGTTAGCGGAAATCCGGTCCGCGCCAACCAAAACCGCCTGAATTAGTCCCTTTTGCATGACCGCCGCCGACATATTGTCGCAAATTAAGCTAACGTCCACCCCATGAGCCATAAGCTCATACGCCGTCAGCCTTGCGCCTTGGAGCAGCGGGCGGGTTTCATCGGCAAAAACGCGGAAACGGTAGTTCCTTTCATGCCCAAGGTAAATCGGGGCGGTGGCAGTCCCATATTTTGAGGTTGCAAGCTGCCCGGCATTACAATGGGTCAAAATCCCATCGCCCGGTTTTAGCAGGGTAAGGCCATTTTCGCCGATTTTCCGGCAAATTTCAATATCTTCAGCTTTGATTTTATTGGCTTCAAGGCGTAAAGCTTCTTTTATTTCTGCGACCGGGGCATTTTTTTTAGCAAGGCAAACGGCTTCCATCCGGTTAAGGGCCCATGCCAAATTAACCGCGGTTGGGCGTGAGGAATTAAGGTAATTTTTTTGCTTTATAAATTCGGCATAAAATTCCGCATATTCCTCGGCGTTAATGTTTTTCGCCACTATATAGATGCCAAATGCGGCAGCAACCCCGATGGCTGGGGCACCCCTCACCTCAAGGTGGTAAATCGCTTCCCAAATTTCGCTTTCAGTATAAAGTTTTTTGAGGGTAACTTCATTCGGCAGTTTTGTCTGGTCAATGATTATGACACTGCTGTCATTTTCATCAAGGGCGACTGTTTCGTAATCAAGGATATTTTTCATTTTATTACCTTTTCTTGGCCATGTTGGATTGCGGCTCGGGGCCTATGCAAGTGCCGCAATGACAGGGGGGCTTGGATTGCGGCTCGGGGGCCGCAATGACAGGGGGCGCATTCCTTAATTAATCTATCAGTATCAAATTGGGAAGTCAAGGCTGTTTTTATTAAAGCGGCGTGTTACTATTTTACTGGCCAATTGGGATATGAAAAAGACGGGAAAAAATAAAGAACATTTTTAAATAAAAAACATTTTTAAATAAAAACATTTTTAAATTAAAAACATTTTTAAGTTTTAAAATTTTTAAATATTAAAATTTTTAAATATTAAAATTTTTAAATTTTTTTAATTTCTCTCTTGACAAACCTAAAAGTTTATCGTATTCTTTGACTTGTAACCAAAGTAATCGCATTTTTCAGAAAGGAGGTAAGGCAATGAAGTTGAATTTTTCCCATCATCTTAAAAAAATAGCTTTAAATGAAATTACCTCCGGAGTTTTCCTTAGCTGATACCGCATAAATTTAGGTACAGGTATGCCCGCAAGCCCGTTATGGTAATTCCATAGCGGCTTTTTATGTTAGGGGAGACTATAATAGATACCACGGATTGCTTCGCATTTCATGCTCTTGCAATCTTGACGCTTGCATTTAATTATTTTTGATACCACGGATTGCTTCGCATTTCATGCTCTTGCAATCTTGACGCTTGCATTTAATTATTTTTGATACCACGGATTGCTTCGCATTTCATGCTCCCGCAATCCTAAAACATTCGAAATCCGCCCTATCGGGCTACTTTCTCATGTTTTGCGGGTCTCAAACTCATGCTTTTTCATGCAAGCATGAAAATCATGAGCTTTTGACCCTGGGTATCAAATTTTACCCTTGACATTCAAAACAATAGCATTTACAATACAATCAGAACATATGTTCTAGCAAAATGAAGAGGCATAACAATGAAAAAATTATCTTATTACATCTGGAAGTACAAATTTGCATATCTTTTGGCAATCGGGGTCATGATTACCGCGGTCGTCTTCGATATGATTTCCCCGCTCATCAACCGCCGCCTGATTGACAATGTCATTGTCGGCGGACGAACCAATGAACTAGGCGGCCTGCTCCTAATGATGCTTGTGATTGGGTTAAGCCGCGCAACCTTTAACTACATCAAGGAATTTACTTTTGACATTGTCAGCGTCAAAATCTCCGCCGAAATGCGCAAGAACCTGTTTAATCACATTCAGTCATTAAGCGCAAGCTTTTTTGACCGCACCGGGACCGGGGAACTGATGGCGCGGGTCAAGGATGACATTGACCGGATTTGGGATGGACTCTCATATGTGGGGATGCTGATGATTGAGGTCGTATTCCATACGGTGCTGGTGCTGTTTTTCATGTACCGCCTCAATTGGAAGCTGGCAATCCTGCCGACATTCTGCATGATTCTTGCTGCTTCGATTGCGATTTTCATGGAGAAAAAACTTGGCAGCGTTTATGAAGCGATCAGTGAGCAGAATGCCGAACTTAATACGGTGGCGGAAGAAAATCTTGCCGGAGTCAGAGTGGTTAAGTCCTTTGCTCGCGAGAAATACGAAATTGGGAAATTCCTTTCCAAAAATAAGCGGTACAAAGAACTAAATATGAAGCAATCAAAAGTTTTCATAAAATACTATCCTTATCTTTCATTGATTACCCGGCTTCTGCCGGCAATGGTTCTTTTGCAGGGCGGTTTCATGGTCATCAATGGGGAAATTTCCTTGGGGACGCTAGGCGCATTCGTTGACTATTCGATGAATATTGTCTGGCCAATGGAAATGCTGGGCTGGCTGACGAACGGTTTGGCTTCAGCTTTTGCCTCGAACAAGAAAATCAAAAAAATCTATGCCGAAAAGCCGACCATTACCGAGATCGACGAGCCGATTTCGTTAACGCCGGTCCGGGGCAAGATTACTTTTGATAATGTTTCTTTCCACAAAGAAGACCAGTTCGAGATTCTTAAAGGAATATCCTTTACCGTAAAGCCCGGCCAGACGATTGGAATCATGGGGGCAACCGGGGCAGGGAAAAGCTCGATTATCCATCTCTTACAGCGGTATTATGATGCAACCGGAGGCGCGATTTACATTGATGATGTTGATATCCGCCATATGTATTTGAAAGAACTGCGCAGCGCAATCGCCCAGGTTATGCAGGACGTTTTCCTCTTTTCCGACACCGTCATCGAAAATGTCCGGCTGGGGCGGAGGGATATCGTTGATTTGAATGCGGTCCGGAAAGCTTCACGCGATGCCCAAGTGGACAATTTCATTGAGAAAATGGATGAAAAATACGAAACTGTCATCGGCGAGCGGGGCGTTGGCCTTTCCGGCGGCCAAAAGCAACGGATCACGATTGCCAGGGCCCTTGCGCGTAAAAATCCCATTCTGGTGCTTGACGACTCAACTTCGGCCCTCGACATGGAAACCGAGCTTTTGATCCAAGAAACACTCAAGGAAATGCCCGCCACGAAAATTATCATCGGCCATCGCATTAGTGCTGTCCGCCATGCCGATGAAATTATTTTCCTTGAAAAGGGCCAGATTGCCGAACGCGGCACCCATGCAGAATTAATGAAACAGCGGGGGCTTTACTACGAAACATTTAATGCCCAGTATGGCCTAATCGCTTTAGAACAAAGAAAGGTGACATCATGCCAATAAATGCAATCAAAGATGACGAAAAAACAGTAGACATCAAAAAATCCGTTACGGTCATGCGGATGTTAAGTTATATGCTTGTTTACAAGAAAAAATTAATTATCGTTTTTATTATCATGGCTTATATTGTCGGGGTCTCGCTTGTTAACCCCTTGATTATGGAAGCCGCGATTGACGACTATATCCGGCCGGGGAATTTCCGCGGCCTGATTAACCTGCTTATTTTAGCTGTTGCGATAAACGTCGTCATGGTCGTTTTTGTCCGGATCAGGATGTATATGATGGCTGATATCTGCAACAATATTTTGGTCACAATCAGGCAAGAGCTTTATACTCATATCCAGACCCTGGATTTTCATTTTTTTGACAGCCGTCCGACCGGAAAGGTCCTGGCCCGGATTATTGGCGATATCAATTCCCTAAAGGATGTCCTGTCTCACTTTGTCACGCTTTTGATTCCGGAGTTTATTACCATTACGGCCGTTGTCGTGATTATGTTTGTGAAAAATCCGCCCCTTGCGGCAGCCGCTCTTTGTACGATTCCTTTTATGGCGGCCGGGATTTTCCTGATCCAATATTTTTCGCATAAGCGGTGGCAGATTTTCCGCAAAAAGTCATCAAATTTAAATGCTTTTGTCCATGAAAATTTGTCCGGCATCCGCATAATCCAAAGCTTTACTGCCGAGGAAGAAATCCGGGCTGATTTTGATGAGTTGATTACCGAACATCGGCAAGCCTTTGTCCGGGCAGTCCGCCTAAATGATTTCTTCTTCTCGATTGTTGATGTTTGCTGGGCGGTTGGTTTGATTTCGATGTATTTTGTCGGGATCAGCATAATTGGGACTGACAAAATAACTTTGGGTACTTTTGTCGCCTTTGGTGCTTATGTGGCAATGTTCTGGATGCCGATTATGCATCTTTCCAATTTTTATAACCAGCTGATTACCAATATCGCCGGAGCAGAGCGTGTCTTTGAGATTCTTGATACGCCCGCGGAAATAAATGACGCTGCCAACGTGACTGAACTTCCGCTGATTGAGGGTACGGTTACATTTACTGATGTCAGTTTTTCCTACGATGATGAAACTATTGTGCTTGATGATGTCAGCTTTTCAATTAATCCCGGGGAAACAATCGCTTTGGTCGGGCCAACAGGCGCGGGCAAAACAACCGTGGTTAACTTAATCAGCCGCTTTTATGACGTTCAGCAAGGGATCGTTGCCATTGACGGCGTTGATGTAAAAACTGTCTCGATTGAAAGCTTGCGGCGGCAGATGGGAATTATGACACAGGACAATTTCTTATTTACTGGCACTATCCGCGACAATATCCGCTATGGCAAGCTTGATGCTACTGATGAGGAAGTCGAAGCGGCGGCAAAGGCTGTCTGCGCCCATGATTTCATTTTAAGCCTTGATAAGGGTTATGACTTTATGCTGACTGAGCGGGGCGGCGGCCTTTCGATTGGCCAAAAGCAGTTATTGGCTTTTGCCCGGACGATGATTTCAAAGCCGCGGATTCTGATTTTGGACGAAGCTACTTCGAGCATTGATACCCAGACAGAACTGGCGATTCAAAAGGGAATCGAATCCTTGTTAAAAGGGCGGACTTCCTTTGTTATTGCCCATCGGCTTTCAACGATTCAAAGGGCCGACCGGATTTTTGTCATTGATGACGGGCATATTGTGGAAGAGGGCAATCATGATGAGCTGATGGCGGCTAAGGGGATTTATTACAATCTCCAGAAAGCGCAGATTCCAACGGAAGATTAGCTTCCGTTTGGAAGCATAGCTTCCGCCCAGCCCGCGTCTTAGAGATATATTCCCAAGCTGGGCACGCTTTCGCTCCGAGAGAAAGCGTTTGGATAGAAGGCGAGCAAGGCAACTGCGAGAAACATTTTCTTCTTTGCTTATGTTATATCATTCCGCGTATACTAGAGCTGTCGATTCATCGCCCGACGCGCTTTCGCTCCGAGAGAAATGTTTTGACATTATCTCAAGGGTCGGTCTTATGAATCGCACTCTTGTAATACGCTGGTTTATTGGAATAGCGGCAGCTCTCGATAAGCGACCCATCTAATCCGCTTGATGAGCGTTGTGAGATATAATTCCCAAAGCGGCCCTTGAGAAGCGTCGCTACATAAGCTCAGGTACTTTCTGAGCTTATGTAGCGCAACGCTTTCTCTCGGAGCGAAAGCGTGCCCAGCTTGGGAATTATATCTCTAAGACGCGGGCTGGGCGAAAGCGGTTCGTACAATATAAGGAGTAATTCATGAAACTTAATGAAATCGACCAAGGAAAAAGCTTTGACTGGGGGCGGACTTCCTGTGACTATGCCAAATACCGTGATATTTATCCGGCGGATTTTTATGAAAAAATCATCGAAAAAGGCTTATGCACCAAGGGGCAGCACGTCCTTGACTTAGGGACAGGGACTGGCGTTCTTCCGCGCAATATGTACAAATTCGGGGCAAAATTCTGGGGGGCGGATATTTCCCCTAATCAAATTGGTGAAGCCAGGCGGCTATCCAAGGAAGCTTTAATGGATATCGAATATCTCGTGGCCAAAGCGGAGGAAATTGATTTTCCGCCAGCTTTTTTTGACGCAGTGACCGCCGTGCAATGCTTTTGGTATTTTGACAAAGCCGTTTTGCTGCCCAAAATCCATAAAATGCTGAAAGATGACGGCTATTTTCTAATCCTTTCCATGTCTTGGCTTCCGGGAGAAAGTGAAATAGCCGCAAACAGCGAAAAGCTTGTCCTAAAATATAACCCCTATTGGAGCGGCCAAGAGGTAAAAAGACACCCCATCGAAAATCCCGATCCAGACGGGGACTATTTTCATAGTGATATTATTGAAACTTTTGACTTAAATGTCCCTTTTACCCGTGAATCATGGCACGGCAGGTTAAAGGCCTGCCGCGGAATTGGCGCGTCTTCGCTTCCGGCTTCCGTAATTGCGAAATGGGAGGAAGAACATCTTGAGTATGTGAGTACTTTGCCGGAAGCGTTTGAAATAATTCATTATGCGACGATTTTGGGGCTTAAAAAAAGGGATCAATAATGCCAACACAGCTTAATGTGTTGACATTATTGTAGGATTGCGGCTGGGAGGCCGCAATGACGGTGTTAAGTTAGGTTGCGGCTCGGTGGCCAGAGTGACAAAGGTTAAAGGGTAACCCGCAAGCTTATTTTTTCCAGCTAGGTTTAGCGTTAAACCTATCCGGGGATTTTCCGCCCGGCTTTCCGCCGAACCGATCCGCAGCTTTGCCAAAAACTTTTGCTTTGCCCTGGCCAGAATTTTTATTGCCATAGCTTTTATTCCGGTCTTGGCTTCCACGCCCTGAATCGCTTTTCTTGTCGCCGGAACGCCGGACGCTATAGGGGTGGGCCTGCGGTTTATTGCGTTTACTGTCACTGCGTGAGCGGTCGGCTTTAAAGAATGGTTTTTCATCTTTTATGTCTCTAAGCTCATCGCCCATTTTTTCTTTCATGAAAGCTGCTGCCAGCTCAATCGCCGTAAATTCATATTGTTCCATTGCTTTGCTGATCCGGGCAATCGCCTCATCAAGATTGCTGTTTTCCATGACTTCTTTGGCTTCAAGGAAAAGGGCATCGGCTTTGACGCGGGTGATATCCGCAGCTTTGGGAATTGTGCGTTCTTTGATTTTGGTATGGCAAATCCGCTCAATGTCGCGGATTTTGTATATTTCCCTGCCGCTGACCAGCGTAAACGAACGGCCTTTCCTGCCCGCCCGCCCGGTCCTGCCAATCCGGTGGACGTAATACTCAATATCCTCCGGCACATCATAATTAAATACCGCGTCAACTCCGGTGATGTCAAGCCCACGGGCAGCAACATCAGTTGCGATTAAGATCTGGCAAGTGCCGTTCCGGAACATACTCATGACATTGTCGCGCATATTTTGGGATAAATCACCGTGCAAACCCTCGGCTTGGTAACCGCGGCCTTTTAATTCCTCGCTTAAGCTGTCTACCATCCGCTTTGTATTGCAAAAAACCAAAGTCCGTTTCGGCTGGTAAAAATCCATCAGGCGGCAAAGCACTTCGTTTTTGTCCTTTCTTTGGACACGGTAATATGCTTGCTTGACCAAATCAATGGTAATTTCCTTGGGCGTTACGCGGACAAATTTGGGGTCTTTTTGGTAAAGGTGGGTAATGTCAAGGATCGCCTGGGGCATTGTCGCCGAGAATAACGCCGTCTGCCGTTCCTCCGGAACGTCCTTTAGAATGGTTTCAATATCTTCACGGAAGCCCATATTAAGCATTTCATCAGCTTCATCAAGGACAATCATTTTTATGGCATCGGTTTTGATGGTATGGCGGCGCATATGGTCCATCACCCGGCCGGGAGTCCCGACAACGATTTGCACTCCGGCGCTTAGCGGTTTGATCTGGCGGTATATCTCCTGACCGCCATAAACAGGAAGCACCTTTATATTGTGCATATATTTTGCCAACCTGCGGATTTCTTCTGCTGCCTGGACGGCAAGCTCCCTTGTTGGGCAAAGGACTAATGCTTGAAGGCGGCGGTCTTCCGGATCAATTTTCTGGATCATTGGAATGCCAAAAGCCGCTGTTTTGCCTGTTCCGGTCTGGGCCTGGCCAATAATATCGTACCCTGCCATCAAAATCGGGATTGCTTGTTCTTGAATCGGGGTCATTGTTTCAAAACCCATCCCTGAGGTTGCCTTAAGGATGCGGTTATCTACATCGGCATCATGGTAGCTTGTCTGGGCAGGCATAGTGCTTGCCGCTTCGGTGCTTGCCGCTTCTGTGCTTGCCGCTTCAGCATTTTCATTTTCGTTTATTACTTCATTAGTTTCGTTCATGTTTCTCACTTTCTTTTTTTTAAGACAATTCTTCGCCCAAAGGCAATTCTTCGCCCAAAGGCAGTTCTTCACCCAAAGGCAAATTTTTGCCCAAAGGCAGCTTACTGCCCAAAGGCAGTTTACTGCCTTTTAAATACTCTTCGATTATAAAGCGCGGCCTGCGCTTCGTTTCAAGATAAATCTTCCCAATATACTCTCCCACTATTCCCAGCGAAAGTAAAATGAGCCCGCCGATTGCCCAAAGGGAAACCATCAAGGTCGTCCAGCCGACGATTGTCTCACCTGCAAAATATCTGACAATGCTATAGATAAGCATGACAATGCTGATGATAAAGATAAAAAAGCCCAGCATTGTAATCAGCCTGATGGGGCGTGTGCTTAATGATGTGATTCCTTCAATCGCAAACGAAAGCATTTTCCGGAACGGGTACTTGCTTTCGCCGGCAAAACGGCTGCCGCGTTCATAAAAAACCGTATCATATGAATAACCAATCATCGGAATAATCCCGCGGAGAAAAAGATTCACTTCCGCAAATTCACTAAGGCCAGCCAATGCGCGTTTGCTCATCAAACGATAATCAGCATGGTTAAAAACCGTATTTGCCCCCATCGCATCCATAATACGGTAAAAAGCTTCGGCGGTCATTTTCTTAAAAAAACTGTCTTTTTTCCGGTTGTTCCTTACGCCATAAACAATATCAATCCCGGATAAGAATTTGTCAACCATCTCATCAATTGCCTCAACATCATCTTGGAGATCGGCATCCATCGAAATAACCATGTCGGCATCATCTTTTACGGCAAGCAACCCGGCCAGCAGGGCATTTTGGTGGCCTTGATTCCGGCTTAGGTTGATGCCGCCAAAAAACGGGCAGCCATGGTTAAGCTTTAAGATTATTTGCCATGTCTGGTCATTCGAGCCATCATTGATAAAAATAATTTTGCTGTTTTCACTTATTTTTGCTTTGGCAATCAAGCTTTCAAGCTTTAGCTTAAGGCGCTCGGCGGTTTCGCCAAGCACCTCTTGCTCATTATAACAGGGAATGACCATGTAGAGGGTATTGTTCATGATTTTCCTTTTTTAATGGTTCACAATTTTCCCAAAATCAGGCTTTAGCGAAGCTCCGCCAACTAAACCGCCATCAATGTCGGGCTGGGAAAATAAATCAGCCGCCGTATCAGCGGTAACTGAACCACCGTATTGAATCCGGACCGCTAAAGCAGTTGTTTGATCGTAAATTTCTGAAATTAAGACGCGGATAGCAGCACAGACCTCTTGTGCTTGACTGGTGGTTGCGACTTTACCTGTGCCAATCGCCCAAATCGGCTCATATGCGATAACTGCGGTTTGGGCTTGTTCGGCCGAAACGTTCTGGAAAGCAATTTTTATCTGCTGGCGGATAAGATCAAACGTGACGCCTTGCTCGCGCTGGGTTAAGCTTTCACCGCAGCAAACAATCGGGGTGAGATTATGCTCAAACGCTTTAAGGACTTTTTTATTAACGATTTCATCGGTTTCGCCAAAATATTCCCGGCGTTCCGAGTGGCCGATAATAACATATTTCACTCCGGCATCAACAAGCATTAGCGGTGAAATCTCGCCCGTGTATGCTCCGCTGTCCTCAAAGTACATATTTTCCGCGCCGATATTGATGTTTGAACCTTTGGCTGCTTCCATCGCCGGAATGATGTCAATCGCCGGGACGCAGAAAATGACATCAACGTCATTTGTCTTGACGAGGGGTTTTAGGGTGTTGACTAATTCAACTGCCTGGGTTGGGGTCATGTTCATTTTCCAGTTGCCGGCTACTATTTTTCTTCTTGCCATTTTTTCTCCTTTTTATTAAAAATTGTGATCTATTTGTCCTTTACCGCCATGACTCCCGGTAATTCCTTGCCCTCAAGAAATTCTAACGAAGCACCGCCGCCAGTCGAGATATGCGTCATTTTATCGGCGTAACCTAATTGAATGACCGCCGCCGCTGAATCGCCGCCGCCAATTATTGTTGTTGCATCGGTTTCCGCTAATGCTTTCATGACCGCAATTGTTCCGTTCGCCAGCAAGGGATTTTCAAAAACGCCCATTGGCCCGTTCCAAACCACCGTTTTGGCGGATTTAACCGCTTGAGCAAAAGCAGCCTGTGTTTCTGTTCCGATATCAAGGCCCATTTTGTCGGCCGGAATGTTTGTATTCTTGATATTGGCTGTGGGAATTACAGCATCAATAGGGCTGGGAAAAGAATCCGCAACAACACAGTCAACCGGAAGAACCAAGTTCTTGCCAAGCTTTTCAGCTTTTGCAAGCATTTCTTTACAGTAATCAATCTTTTCATTGTCAACTAATGATGTCCCAACCTCTAAGCCTTTGGCTTTTAAGAATGTGAATGCCATCCCGCCGCCAATAATCAGGGTGTCGCATTTTTCCAAAAGATTTGAAATAACGTTAAGCTTGTCGGAAACTTTTGCGCCGCCAAGGATTGCAACGAAGGGGCGGACTGGATTATCAACCGCATTGCCAAGGAAGTCAAGCTCTTTTTGCACCAGATAACCAACGGCTGACTGTTCTTTAAGGTTGGCGATCCCAACATTGGAGCAGTGGGCGCGGTGGGCTGTGCCAAAAGCATCATTGACAAAAATATCACAGATTGAAGCCAAATCTAGTGAGAACGCTTCGCCCATTTTGCCTTCTTCGGGGCGGAAGCGGGTGTTTTCTAATAAGATGACATCGCCATTTTCCATTGCGGCTACCGCAGCGCGGGCATTTGCTCCGACAACTTCATCATCGGCGGCAAATTTTACTTCTTGTGAAAGAAGCCCGGTCAGTTTTTCGGCCACCGGGGCAAGCGTCAATTCCGGGGTCGGCCCTTTGGCTTTGCCTAAGTGTGAGCAAAGAATTACTTTTCCGCCGTCGGCAATTAATTTCTTGATGGTCGGAAGTGCTGCGGTCAAACGGTTAATATCGGTTATCATGCCGTCTTTCATCGGGACGTTAAAGTCACAGCGGCATAACACTCTTTTTCCTTTTACATCTAAATCATCAATTGTCAGTTTTTTTAGTCCCATAAATTTTCCTTTCAAAATAGGCCGCCGGACAACGGCCGCTTGCAAATTATCAGGGTCCGGCCCATCGACCGGACCCCGATATTGCGAGTTTGATTTTTATAATTTTGCGAAATATTCAATCGTCCTGACCATCTGGCTGGTATAGCTGTTTTCATTGTCATACCAAGACACTACTTGGACAAGGGTATTGCCATCATCAAGCGGGGAAACCATCGTCTGGGTCGCGTCAAAAATCGAGCCGAAAGTGCTTCCGATGATGTCGCATGAAACGATTTCATCTTCGGTGTAACCATAAGATTCATCAGCAACTGATTTCATTTTGGCATTGATTTCTTCTTTGGTGACTGTGCCGTTAACAACAGCGATTAAGATCGTAACTGATCCGGTAATGGTTGGTACGCGCTGGGCGGCGCCAATCAGTTTTCCGTTAAGGGCAGGAATGACCAAGCCGATTGCTTTTGCTGCTCCGGTTGAATTGGGAACGATATTTGCTGCGGCGGCGCGGGCCCTTCTTAAGTCGCCTTTCGGATGCGGCCCGTCAAGTGTCATCTGGTCTCCGGTATAAGCATGGACGGTGGTCATGATGCCTGATTTGATTTCGGCTAAGTCATTTAAGCCTTTTGCCATTGGGGCTAAGCAATTGGTGGTGCAAGAAGCGGCCGAAATAATTTTGTCTTCGGCTTTTAAGATATCGTGGTTGACGTTAAAAACTACCGTTGGGAGGTCATTGCCAGCCGGGGCGGAAATAACAACTTTTTTGGCTCCTGCTTCTAAATGGGCGGCTGCTTTGTCTTTTGAACAGAAAAAGCCTGTACATTCTAAAACAATGTCAACATCATAATCTTTCCAAGGAAGGTTTTTGGGTTCACGCTCGGCGTAAATTTTGATGGTTTTCCCATCAACGGTGATTGAATCTTCACCAGCGGTTACTTTGCTAGCCAAGGCATATGGGCCTTGAGCTGAATCATATTTGAGCAAGTGTGCCAGCATTGTGGGGCTGGTTAGGTCATTGATTGCCACTACGTCATATCCGGGGGCCCCGAACATTTGCCTGAAAGCTAGACGGCCAATGCGGCCAAATCCGTTAATTGCTACTTTTACTGCCATTTTATTTCCTCCTGATTTTGAATAAAAATTTTTGTAACTGGTTTGCATTTATGTGTTTACTGTAATAGTTTAGCCGAAGCGTCTCCAATTATTTTAACACAGCATTCATATTCTACCTTTTTTATCCAGAAATTTCAAGGTTTATTTTAAAAAAAATTCGGTGGAGGAAATGGGCAAAATAAATTTCTGCTTTTCAAAAATGCCATGAGCAAATAAATATCCGCTTTTCAAAAATGCCATGAGCAAATAAATATCCGCTTTTCAAAATGCCATGAGCAAATAAATATCCGCTTTTCAAAATGCCATGAGCAAATAAATATCCGCTTTTCAAAATGCCATGAGCAA
>Ga0099364_10000408_pt1 | contig 71701 bp, 61 predicted proteins | sample TergutTh196P3_FD_73070 | JGI IMG/M metagenome (GOLD analysis project Ga0099364, IMG submission 73070) | Microcerotermes parvus P3 segment gut microbial communities from Pointe-Noire, Republic of the Congo - Th196 P3 | ecosystem: Host-associated > Arthropoda: Insects > Digestive system > Gut ...
AAGAATATTATAGGAATATAGAAAGAACGTATTTGTCGAAAAAATCCGTTATTAAAGGGTAAGCAGGGGGCGCGCCGGTCATCGGACCGGCGCGCTTCGTTGTTTATGCAGGCCCATTCGCGGGCAAACAACAAGGATATTCACCAAGATGCGGTGCGCGTCACGGGTGCAGGCTCAGCCTGCCCGGCGCGCCCTTTTACAGTAAACCTTATTCGTACAGCTTCGAAAGCCTGAGCAGGTGCTCGTACTGGTCTTTCGCTGTGGCTGTCGCCCTTGTGAAGAGCCTGTCGGCCCTTTCCGGGTCGAAGCGCATAAGCGAGGAGAAGCGCACTTCGTTTTCGATGAATTTCCTGTAATCGGCGGTAGGCGCCTTGCTGTCAAGCTGGAACGGGTTCTTGCCGTCGAGCTTGAGCCTCGGGTCAAACCGGTACAGGTGCCAGTAGCCTGCCGCTACGGCGTCCTTCATCTCTTCCTGGCAGCGGGCCATGCCGCCCTTAACGCCGTGGTTGATACAGGTCGAGTACGCGATGATGATTGACGGGCCGTTGTAGCTTTCAGCCTCGTGGAACGCCTTTACACACTGGTTGTAGTCGGCGCCCTGCGCAATCTGCGCGACGTATACATACCCGTAGCTCATGCAGATGGACGCAAGGTCTTTTTTCTTGATATCCTTGCCGGCTGCCGCAAACTGTGCGATGGCGCCTGTCGGAGTCGCCTTCGAGCTTTGGCCGCCCGTGTTCGAATAAACCTCGGTATCAAATACGAGGATATTGACGTCCTCGCCGGAGGCGATTACGTGATCCAAGCCGCCGAAGCCGATGTCGTATGCCCAGCCGTCGCCGCCGAATATCCAGATGGATTTCTTGGCGAGGTATTCTTTTTGCGAGAGGATTTCCTTGGCACGCGAACAGGCGTCGCAATCACATGCGGTTTCGCCGGCTGCCTTCGCCGCTTTCATCTTTTCCAGATCCTCTTTGTATTCTTCGCTGGAGGCCAGGAACTCAATTGCCTCGTCAATGGTCATAATCCCGCACTCAAGCGCCTTTACATATTCCTCTGTCGCAAGCTTGGACTCCTTGCCGTTGTCCATTGTGTCAAGCCATTTCTGGCCGGCTTCTTTCAGGCCGTCCCAGCAATAGTCAACAGCTATCATCTCGCGGGTCAAGTCCGCAAGGCGGTCCCTGACGGCCTTCTGGCCCAAGTGCATGCCGTAACCGTACTCGGCGTTGTCCTCAAACAGCGAGTTCGCCCAGGTCGGGCCGTGGCCCTGCTTGTTCTTGCAATACGGGTTCGATGGCGCGGAGCCGCCCCAGATGGACGAGCAGCCCGTGGCGTTCGCAACGTACATCCTGTCGCCGAAGAGCTGTGTCGCAAGCTTGGCATACGGTGTTTCGCCGCAGCCCGTGCACGCGCCGGAGAATTCAAGCAACGGCTGCCTGAACTGGCTGCCCTTTACGGTCGTATCCTTGAATTTCTCGAATACTTCGGGTTTTTCCGGCAGGTCGAAGCAGTACGCGAATACTTCCTGCTCGGCGAGCTGGGAATCGAGGCTCTTCATCTCAAGCGCTTTATTGCCTTTCTTGCCGGGGCATACGTTTGCGCAGACGCCGCAGCCCATGCAGTCAAGCGCCGTAACGGCAAGCGCGAATTTGTATCCGGCAAGGCCCGTGGCGTCCATCGTTTTCATGTGCGCCGGGGCTTTTTCGGCTTCGTCCCCGGTCAGGATATACGGACGGATGGTGGCGTGCGGGCAAACATATGCGCAGAAGTTACACTGGATGCAGTTTTCGGGAATCCAGCATGGAACGTCAACCGCTACGCCGCGCTTTTCAAACGCCGAGGTGCCGAGCGGGAACATACCGTCCTCGCGGCCCGTAAAAGCGGAAACCGGCAGGGTGTCGCCTCTCTGCGCGGCGACAGGCGTGAGGATGTTGTTGATGAAATCGACAAGGGGCTTGTCGTCGCCCTTGGCGACAGGCAGGTTCAAATCGCCCTTCGCGGACTTCCAGCTTTCGGGAACCTTGACTTCCTTGAGATCCGAAATACCGCGGTCAATCGCCGCGTGGTTCATTGCGACAATCTTCTCACCCTTTGAGCCGTAGGACTTGGTCGCCGCGTCCTTCATATACTTCACGGCGTCGTCTATCGGGATGATGTTCGCAAGCTTAAAGAACGCGGATTGCAAAATCGTGTTGATTCTGCCGCCGAGCCCGATTTCGCGCCCGATGGAGATACCGTCCACGGTATAGAATTTAATATCGTTTTCGGCGATATAGCGCTTGATGTCGCCGGCAAGCCTTTTGTCAAGCTCGTCAACATCCCAGCCGCAGTTTAAGAGGAACGTGCCGCCCTTTTTAAGGTCCTTGACCATATCGTACTTGTCGATATAGCTCGGGTTATGGCACGCGACAAAGTCGGCCTTGTGAATCAGGTACGTCGATTTGATGGGCTTGTGGCCGAAGCGCAGATGCGAAACGGTGATGCCGCCCGATTTTTTGGAGTCGTAGGAGAAATACGCCTGCGCGTACATGTCGGTGTGGTCGCCGATGATTTTGATGGAGTTCTTGTTCGCGCCGACCGTACCGTCCGCGCCGATGCCCCAGAACTTACAGCTCGTGGTGCCCTTGGGCGTGGTGTCGGGGTGCTCGGTAACAGGCAGCGAAAGATAGGTGACGTCGTCGGTAATACCGATCGTAAAGCGTTTCTTGTCGCCCTTCTTCGCGTTTTGGTAAACGGCGATGAAGTCGCCCGGCTTCGTGTCCTTGGAGCCTAAGCCGTAACGTCCGGCATAAATCGGCACGGCGTCGAACTTGCTGCCGCGAAGCGCAAGCGAAACGTCGAGGTAAAGCGGCTCGCCAAGGCTGCCCGGCTCTTTTGTGCGGTCAAGGACGGATATGCTCTTAACGGAAACGGGAATCGCCTCAATCAGCTTGTCCGCAACGAAGGGACGGTACAGCCTTACCTTGATAAGGCCGACCTTTTCGCCTTTTTCGATGAGGTAGTCCACGGTTTCCTCAATGGTTTCACAGGCGGAGCCCATCGCGATGATGACATGCTCGGCATCCGGCGCACCGTGGTAGTTAAACAGCTTGTAATTGGTGCCGGCCTTCTTGTTGACCTTGTCCATATATTCCTCGACAATCGCGGGGAGCTCGTCGTAGAATTTGTTGCCGGCTTCCCTTGCCTGGAAGAAAATGTCGGGGTTCTGCGCGGTTCCGCGCTGCACGGGGCGCTCGGGGTTCAGCGACTCGGCGCGGAAGCGCTTGATTGCGTCCCAGTCAACCATCTCGGCTAAATCTTCAAAGTCCCACGCTTCGATTTTGTCCACCTCGTGCGAGGTTCTGAAGCCGTCGAAGAAGTGCAGGAACGGCACGCGGCTTTTAATCGTCGCCATGTGCGAAACGGCGCCTAAGTCCATAACCTCCTGGGGGCCGTTCGACGCCAGCATGGCAAAGCCGGTCTGGCGGCACGCGTAAACGTCCGAGTGGTCGCCGAAAATAGAAAGCGCGTGCGACGCAACGGCCCTTGCCGACACGTGAATGACGGAAGGCAGAAGCTCGCCCGCGATCTTAAACATATTGGGAATCATGAGCAAAAGCCCCTGCGACGCTGTATATGTCGTTGTCAGCGCGCCTGCCGCCAAGGAGCCGTGAACCGCGCCCGCGGCGCCCGCCTCCGACTGCATTTCAATGACGTTAACTTCCCTCCCGAACAGGTTTTTCATGCCACCCGCAGCCCACTTGTCCACATTTTCGGCCATGTTGGACGACGGCGTAATCGGGTAGATTGCGGCAACTTCGGTAAACGCGTACGACACATGGGACGCAGCTTCGTTACCATCCATTGTCTTCATTTTTCTTGCCATTAAGAATTTTCCTCCCTCTTATATATAAATCTTAGAGTAAACACGCATACGTTAAAATAGTAACATTTTTAGCGGCGAATGTAAACATGTTTTGTCCCCCCGTTTCATTTTTTTAGAAAATTACTATATTTTTAGCGTAAAACTTGAGAATCCCGCGCGATTCTGTTATACTGATTTAAAGTCCGTGTGTTTCATTATTTGCAAAAAAGATAGCAGCTAACTGGTTAACGCCGTTTTCTTTTGCTACTTTTCTTTTTTGCAAAAGAAAAGTAGGGAGATTGAATTTTGGACAGTCCCAGTTGGATAATGCTCATCGTCATTGCGGCTCTGATTGGATGCTCCGCGTTTTTTTCAGTGTCGGAAACGTCCATTTCCACCTTCAACAAAATCCGGATGCGCAAAAAGGCGGAGGACGGCGACAAAAACGCAAAAAAAGTCCTGCGGATATGGGATAACTTCGACAAAACACTTTCATCGATTTTAATCGGCAACACCATCGTCAATATCACGGCCTCGACGATGGCGGCGGCGCTGTTAACGTCGCTTTTGGGCGCAGCGACCGGCGCGGTCGTCGCAACAGTCGCCATGACGCTTCTCGTCCTTTTGTTCGGCGAAATCCTGCCGAAAAGCTACAGCAAGGATAACGCGGAAAAGGCGGCGCTGAAAGTCGCCGGGCCGCTTAACGCGATAAACTTCGCATTAACCCCGTTAAGCGCGGTGTTCCTCAAAATAACCGCCGCCGTGAGAAACCGTTCCGGAAAGGACAACGGCCCCTCCATCACGGAGGAGGAGCTTATCTACATGATGGATACCATTGAGGAAGAGGGCGTGCTGGAAGAACAGGAGCGCGATTTGGTGCAGTCGGCGCTTGAGTTTGACGAAATCCCCATCCGTGACATTTTAACGCCACGGGTCAATATCACGGCGATCGACATCGACAGCAAACCGGAGGAAATCAAAAAGACCATCGTTGAGACGGGCTATTCGCGCATACCCGTGTACCAAAGCACGATTGACAAAATCGTCGGCGTTTTGTATACGCGCGATTATCTTCTGGCGATGGTAAACGGCGAGAGCATACGGCTGCGCGGAATGCTCGGCGAGCCGCTGTTCGTGCACAAGGGCATGAAGCTCTCGCACCTGCTCGCAAGCTTTAAGGCGAAGAAGCTGAACCTTGCGGTGGTCGTGGACGAATATGGCGGGACCCTCGGCATTGTGACAATGGAGGATATCCTCGAGGAGCTCGTCGGCGAAATCTGGGACGAGGACGACGAGATACCGCTTGGCTTCATCGAAACGGGTGAGGGCTCGTTTGAAGCCGAGGGCGACTTTGATTTGTGGGATATGCTTGAAAAGCTGGGGATAGACGAAGAAAGCGTTGACAGCGATTACAGCACCGTGGGCGGCTGGGCGCTGCATATGTTGGGGCACATACCCTTGGCAAACGAGGAGTTTACGTTTTCAAACCACAGCTTTACCGTTTTGAGCATGGACGGCCACCGCCTGAAAAAGCTGGGGATAAAAAAGCTGCCGGCCGATATTACCGGCGGCAAGGAAACTGAAAACAATGAGGAGCAAGTTTGAATTCCACCCGTGGGTTTCATTCCCCGCCCCTTGGGGCGCTTGTGTAATCAAGCGGGTCATACCCCGTGGATTGCTGCGGGGCGCTTGAATAAAGTCAAACTTACATTTAAAACGCGAGCGGCTCCCGCTTGCACAAAAACGCCGCTCGTGCGCAATATGGCCATTCCTTTTCACGGCTGTTTTGTGCCCCCGGCACAGCGAAAGGAATGGCCGTAATCATGAACTGCTTTCAGGACGCGAAAAGAATCGTGGTAAAGGTGGGCACTTCGACGCTTACATATGAAACCGGCATGCTGAATATCCGCCGTGTTGAGAAATTCGTAAAGGTGCTCGCAGACCTTAAAAATTCCGGCAAACAGGTTGTGCTTGTTTCCTCCGGCGCAATCGGCGTCGGCGCGGGCAAGCTCGGGCTTTTGGAAAAGCCGGGGGATACCCCCGCGAAGCAGGCGGCGGCGGCTGTCGGGCAAAGCGAGCTCATGCAGATTTACGACAACGCGTTTTCGCTTTACAACCACACCGTGGCGCAGATTTTGATGACAAAGGACATCGTGGAGTCCGCCGAGCGCCGCACAAACGTAATCAACACGTTCGAGCAGCTTCTCGGCATGAACGTCATACCGGTGGTAAACGAAAACGACACCGTCTCGGTCGAGGAGATTGAATTTGGAGACAACGATACGCTTTCCGCCGTTGTAGCAAAGCTTGTAAACGCGGATGCGCTCGTCATCATGAGCGATATTGAGGGACTGTACGACGGCAACCCGCGCGAAAGCGAAAACGCAAAGCTCATCCCCGTTGTTATAAAAATTGATAAAAAGATTGAAACTATGGCCTCGGGCACAGGCTCAAGGCGCGGCACGGGCGGCATGATTACAAAAATACAGGCCGCGAAAATCGCGACCGCCGCGGGGATAGACGTATCCATTGTCAGCGGCGAAAACCCGTACACCCTGTATAAGCTTTTTGACGGTGAAAACATCGGCACCCATTTTGTGCGGCAGCAGCTTAAAGCTGCACACACCCCGCGCCCTTAGCTTTGCATTTTCCAAACCGCTTTCACGCGCCGGGCGGGGGCAAATATACTTTAGAGAATAGAAGTGTCTTTGTATGGAAACGAACATAAGAATGGCGGCTGTTGACGATATTGAGAAGCTAATCAAAGCAAGATTTGATTATTTTGAAGCCGAGAAATGGGAAGTGACTTCTGAACGGTACTCCGTCATCGAATCTAACCTGCGGCAATACTTTACAAAACATTTAAATATTGATTTTTTCGCCGCTATTGCTGAGGAAAATAACAAAATCGTTTCCCTGGCGTTTTTATCAATTTCGGAATGTCCGGCAAACCCATTTTTTCCAACGGGAAAAGCCGGCACCATCCGCAATGTCCTCACTTACCCCGAATACCGGAAAAGAGGCCTTGCTGCAAAAACGGTATGTATGTTGATTGAAGAAGCAAAGCGGCAAAATTTATCTTTCCTTGAGCTTTCCGCGTCTGAATCCGGCAAATCGCTGTATAAAAAACTTGGGTTTCAAGAAAAAGAACCTTCTCATTTTACGGAAATGAAGCTATCCTTACTTTCATGTTAAAGGCGGTTCGGTTATGTCTTATTTAAAAGAAATCGGCGGGCGGGCGAAGGCGGCGGCGTTTAAGCTGTCGCAGGCGCTGACGGACGAAAAAAACAACGCGCTTTTATTGATTGCGGAAGCGTTTGAAACCGGGAAGGACGAAATCCTCGCGGCAAACGAAAAGGACATCAAAGCCGCGGGACAAAACGGTTTGGGCAGCGCGATGCTTGACAGGCTTCTCTTAAACGATGCGCGCATAAACGACATCGCCGTAGCCGTACGGTATGTCGCCACCTTGCCTGAGCCTGTCGGCAGGGCGCTTGGCGGCGAGACCCGCCCGAACGGGCTTGAAATTGTAAAGGTAACGGTGCCGCTCGGCGTCGTAGGTATTATCTTTGAGTCGCGCCCGAACGTCACTGCGGACTGCGCGGCGCTTTGCTTAAAATCCGGCAACGCGTGCATTTTACGCGGCGGCAAGGAGGCCATACACTCCAACACGGCGCTTGTAAGCTGTATGAAAAAAGCGCTTGAGAAGACCTCCATCCTGCCGGACTGCATTCAGCTAATCGAGGATACCTCCCGCGAGGTTGCCGCCGAAATGATGGGCCTAAACGAATATATCAATGTCTTAATCCCTCGCGGCGGCAAAGGGCTGATTCAGTCCGTAGTGAAAAACGCGACTGTTCCCGTCATTGAAACAGGCGCCGGAAACTGCCATATTTTCGTGGACGAAACGGCGGACCCGGATATGGCGGTCCGTATCGTGGATAACGCGAAAACACAGCGCCCCAGCGTGTGCAACGCGGTTGAAACGCTTTTGATACACAAAAACTGCGCGGCGGCACTCCTGCCGGGTATTGCCGGAAAGCTGGATGAATCCTCCGTGCAAATCCGCGGCTGTGAAAGGACGCGCGCTATCCTGGGCTCCGGTATAGAGCTTGCCGGCGAGGACGACTATATAACCGAGTTCGGCGATTATATCCTTGCCGTCAAGGTTGTGGACGGTATCGGCGAGGCAATCCGGCATATCGAAAAATACTCGACGCGGCATTCCGAGGCGATTATCACTGGGAGCTACGAAAACAGCAGGCGTTTTCTGCATGAGGTCGACAGCGCTGCGGTATACGTTAACGCATCCACCCGTTTTACAGACGGCGGGGAGTTTGGACTTGGCGCCGAAATCGGCATATCCACGCAAAAACTGCACGCAAGGGGCCCGATGGGGCTTACAAGCCTTTTGAGTACAAAATACCTTATTACAGGCAGCGGGCAGATCCGGTAGAATAGGAGTATCTTATGCAAATGAGGAATAAAAGGCGCAAGTACGCCGCGCCAATCGGCGGTTTGTTTATCACGTTGGCCGTAATCGGCATCGTCACGGTGGTTTTTATTTGTGTCAGGCTGACGATTCTGGCTTTTGACAACACATCGGAGAAAAAAATGTTCGGCGATATCATCATGCCTGTCGTCATGTTCAACCCGCCGCCCTTTGAAAAGGCCACCGATATTGAAATGACCGGCCTTTTACTGTACAGCATGTGGTCTACGCTTCTTGACAGCAACCGCCATTACCAATTTTCAGAAGAAAGCGGTGAGCTTATGGTTCCCGCAAGCGACCTTGACGTAGCCGCCGCAAAGCTGTTCGGCCCGGAGGTTGAATTGCAGCATCAAAGCTTCGGTGAGTTTGAGAATACTTATTATTTCGACGAAAGCACTAATATGTACAGCGCGCCTGTCAGCGTGCAGTATAACGTGTATACGCCGTCTGTCGAGGAAATCACAAAAAATGGCGAGTTCTATGAGCTTCGCGTGGGATATATACCGTCCGGGGTAACGTGGCAGAGCGATTTCAGCGGCGGCATGGGTCAGGCCGCGCCCGATAAATACATGAACTACATCATGCAAAGGTTAAACAGCGGCGGATACCATATCGTAAAGCTGCAAGACCCCGAAATTTCCTATGTGCTGCCGCCTCCCGACGATTATGTGAACGGCTATGACAGCGGCAGCGATTATGAAGAAAATGAATACGAGGACGCGGAAGAGGGCGGAGAGGAATAAGAAGCTGTATTCACAGCTTCTTAATAAGCGCTTTAAGATATTAGCTTGGCGCTACGGTTAGCTTGCCGCTTGTGCCGCAGCGTTCGCGCCGCCGCAAGCTTGTCGCTGCCGCGGCGGGGGCGCGGCGAGCGGCAAGCTCGCGGCGGCACAATGCTATTGTGCAACACAAAAGCGCGCCCAGCATCAAGCCGGGCGCGCCCCCTTTTCCCGCAAAATCAAACAAAACCTCAAAAAATACAAATTCCCCTTGCAAGTTGCCTGATTATGGTATATAATGTATCCAAACAAACAAATAAGGCAGGCAGGCCACGGTGCAGCAAACACCGTGACCCTGACAGGGAAGAAAGCGTCTTCCATGCCAATCGCTTAATCGCGACACCCGTACACAATTATACCGCACGGGCTGCCCTTTGGCAAGCCGGTCAGGGTAATCTGTTTGCTTCCGGGTGCAGGTATGGATTTCCATACCTGCACCTTTTTGTTTGTTCATAATGAATCAGGAGGTTCCAGTATGAACATCACGGAAGTAAGAATCGAGGAGATTTACCACGAGGAGGAGGTGAAAGCGTTTGTATCCATCGTAATTGACGGCAATTTTACGGTAAACAATATCAGGATTATAAAAAGCCGCAAAGGCCGGTTATTTATAGCCATGCCAAACCGCAGGCTGCAGAGCGGCAGATGCCGCGATATCGCGTGCCCCATAAATTCCAACGCGTGGCATGTTTTGAGGACGCAGGTGTTTGCGGCATATTATAAGTATCTTGAAAACGCGTACCTGCCGAAAAAAGGCGTCATAAACGCATGAATCCTGCTGCATAAAAAACTGCCGGGGGTTTTATTCGTGCGGGGTGTGAGCAATGGGGCGCGCCGGTCATCAGACCGGCGCGCTTGTTATGTAACAAAGCGTTTGTGCGCACAAAGGTGAATCGCGAAGCAATGTTTGTGCGACAAATTGCAGTATTTGTACTGCCGCAAGCTTGTTGCTCATGCCGCGATGTGAAAAAACATGAACGCTAGTTCATGTACAGTTCACACCATCGCGAAGCGATGTAAAGATTTGAAGATTTAAATCCGCTCTCTGACGCGCGCGTTGCAGATGAACCGGTATGAGGAAACGATGCTAACGGCAGTACAATTTAAGCCCTACCAATGTCTTAGCTCAGGAATAACAGCATGAGCGAATACAATTTTAATATTTTTTCCATGTTCTTGTATTCGCGGGGCCAGCGCTAAAGCTCCGCAGAGCGTCCGCGCGGGCGTTAGATTGATGCTTGCGGATAGGCTGTTTGCTTGCGTTGGGGGTTCGGGGCTCTCCCCGGCGCGTTTTGGTTACTTTGCCGCGCAGCAAAGTAACGCCCGCCGCGGCGAGCGGCAAGCTTGTGGCAGCGCAAATGCCGCGGTACGAGCGGCAAAACCAGCATCAGCACAATACCGTTATCTAAATAAACAAGGGGCGCCCGGCTTTCAGCCGGGCGCCCTGTCACTATTAATTCTTATTCCTTAATTCCGCGCGTTTTATTTTGCCGCTTATCGTCTTGGGCAGCTCGTCCACAAACTCGATGATGCGCGGGTATTTATATGGTGCGGTCAGGAGCTTCACATGCTCCTGAAGCTCCTTTACAAGCGCGTCGCCGGGTGCATGGCCCTTGTTGAGCACGACGGTGGCCTTTACGACCTGCCCGCGTTTTTCGTCGGGGGCGGCGGTAACGGCGCACTCCAGCACGGCGTCATGCTCGGAAAGAATGCTTTCGACTTCAAACGGGCCGATGCGGTAGCCGGAGCATTTGATTACGTCGTCGTCCCTGCCGACAAACCAGTAGTACCCGTCATGGTCGCGCCACGCGACGTCGCCCGTGTTGTAAACGCCGCCCCTAAACGCGGATTCCGTAATCTCGTCGTTTAAGTAATACCCCTTGAAAAGCCCGACGGCGTCAAGGTTCCTCACGATGATTTGCCCTTCCTCGCCGGCCTCGCAGGATTCGCCTTCAGCGTTAATCAGGTCGATATCGTAAAGGGGGGCCGGCTTGCCCATGGAGCCGGGACGCGGCGCAAACCACGGAAAATTCGCAATCAGCACGGATGATTCGGATTGCCCGAACCCCTCCGCCATATCAAGGCCGAGGATGGATTTGATTTTATTGAAAATCTCGGGGGAGAGCGGCTCTCCGGCGTTGCCCAAACGCTCGATTGACGAAAGGTCGTATTCTTCCATACCGTCCGCGAGCATGAACCGGAACATGGTGGGCGGCGCGCAAAACGTGGTGATTTTGTATTGTTGCAGCTTTTGCATCAGATTTTTTGGTACGAATTTCTCCATATCATACGCAAAGACCGTCGCGCCGCAAATCCACTGCCCGTAGATTTTGCCCCAGCCGAATTTCGCCCAGCCGGAATCCGACACGGACATGTGCAGTTTATCCTCCTGAACCATCTGCCAGTATTTCGCGGTGACGATGTGGCCCAGCGGATGCGAGAAGTTATGCAGCGTCATCTTCGGCATACCGGTCGTGCCGGATGTAAAGTATATCAGCATAGGGTCGCTGTATTTCGTATCGGTGCGCGGAAAATCCTCCGGCTGGCCGTAAGCGTCGTCGAAGGAAAGCCAACCGTCGCGCGTGCCCGCGACAAGCAGCTTGTGTTCTATCGTGGGGCAGCCTGGAAGCGCCGCCTCCATCTGCGAAACCACAAAGTCGTCGGCGACACAAACCACGGCTTTGATTTTAGCGGCGTTCGCGCGATAGATAATGTCTTTTTCCGTAAGCTGCAAGGTGGCGGGTATGATGACGGCACCCAGCTTGCACAGCGCGATTGCCGTGATCCAGTACTCGAAGCGGCGGCGCAAAACGCACATCACGATGTCGCCTTTTTTGATCCCAAGGTTTTTATAATAGTTCGCGGCCTTGTTTGAGAGCACGCGCAGCTCCTCGAATGTAAAGAATCGTCCGCCTCCGGCGTCGTCGCACCACACAAGCGCAAGCTTGTCTTTATCGCGTTTCGCCCACTCATCGATGATATCAAACCCGAAGTTGAAGTTTTCCGGTACGTTTACCTTATAATTTTGTAAAAAATCCTCGTAAGAATCAAATTCTGTACGCGGCAGAAAATTTTCAAGCATTTAAAACAGTCATCCCTTCCAAATTTCGCGCTTCCTGCGTTATGGCGCCGCGTTATCGCGTTTTAAACAAGCGGCGCTACTCTACGATGACTGTTAAGAACCTTGCCTTTTTATCGCCCGAGGCACGCTGTCCATGAGGACGGGTAGGGTCGAAATAAATCGCGTCGCCCTCGTTGAGGATATGCTCCGCGCCGTCGTAGGTCAGGACAATCGAGCCTTCCAGAACGAGGTTGAACTCCTGCCCCCTATGCGTGACCATCGCTGCCTGCGCGCCGAACGGCTCTAAGGTTACGAGAAGGGGTTCCATGATTTTGCCTTTGAACATGGATGCCAAATCTTCGAAGAAATACCCTTCAAAACGGCTGATGGTGCGCCCTTTGCCGCGCCTGCAAATTTCGTAGGTATTCAGGCGCGATGCGCGCCCGGTCAGGATTTCGTTCATATCCACGCCGAATTTCTGTGAGATACGGTACAAAACGCTGATTGGCACATTTGTGCCTTCTTTTTCGTAAACCCTGTATTCGTCCGACGAAACACCGACGTCTTCCGCCATTTCCTCCTCGGTCAAGCCGAATATTTCACGCAGCTCCCGAATCCTTGCGGCTATTTGCCTCATCTCTTCATCCATACCGCTTTAACCCCCTTTACAATGATTTTTTAATTATACTAATGTAAAAACGGCGTTTTGTCAAGGCGCTTTCCCGCCGCGCCGAAATATGGTATTATGGGTACATAATATATAAAAATATAATTACAAAAGGTATAATAATTTTTAAAAATAACATAAAGTATAAAAGGGGAGATATTTTTGGAAAGTATTTTAGCGGTTTTGGTCGAAAACAGGGCAGGGGTACTCGCAAGGACGGCAGGGCTTTTCGCACGGCGCGGCTTTAATATCGGAAGCCTTGCGGTGGGCGAAACCGAAAATCCGACAGTTTCGCGCATGACAATCGTGGCGGAGGGCGACGAGCGCCTTATGGATCAGGTGGCGAAACAGCTCAACAAGCAAATCGACGTGATAAAGGTAAAGCCGCTTGAGCAGGAAAACGCGACAAGGCGCGAGCTTGCGCTGATAAAGGTAAGCGCCGCGACAAAGACGCGCGGCGAGATTTTCGATATCGCGGCGATTATGAAAGCGAATATCGTCGATATCTCGCCGTCAACACTGACGATTGAAATCGCCGACAGGCCGGAGCGCGTGCAGCTTTTTCTTGATATGCTAAGGCAATACGGCGTGATTGAAATGGTGCGCACGGGCATGGTGGCGCTGCAAAAGGGCGGCGGCTCAATCGAGAAAGTCGAATAGGTTTTTTCTTATGAAGAAAAAAATATATAAGGTTGACAATATTCCGGTTATTCTCTGGGGAGAAAAATCAGATTGCGCATACGTATGCGTGCACGGAAAACATTCAAATAAAGAAGAAGCGCAGAGCTTTGCCGAAAAGGCAATATCGAAAGGTTTTCAGGTTTTAAGCTTTGACCTTCCTGAACATGGCGAACGCAAAGACGAAGATTATCCCTGCATGGTTTGGAACGCCGTTCATGATTTAGGGGTTATCGGCAAACATGCCCGGCAGAATTGGAACAATCTTTGTTTGTTTGGAAGCAGCTTAGGCGCGTATTTTAGCTTGCTTGCGTATCAGGATTTTCCCCTTAAAAAGAGCCTGTTTCTTTCCCCCGTGCTTGATATGGAGCATTTAAATACAAAAATGATGAAGTGGTTTGGCATTAGCGAAAAAGAGCTGGAGGAAAGGCGGGAAATCCCCACTCCAATGGGCGAAACGCTGTATTGGGATTATTATTGTTACGCAAGGGAAAGCCCAATTGGCAAATGGGAAGCTCCAACGGAAATCCTTTATGGATCGGAGGATAATCTGACAGCGCGTGATGTAGCCGAAAGCTTCTCGAAACGGTTTCATTGCGGCTTAACTGTTTTAGAAGGAAGTGAGCATTGGTTTCATGCGGAATGGCAGTTGGCTTTTCTTGATGGCTGGCTCGACAAGCATATCGGAACAGTATAAGACCCCTCACCCTCAAAATCCTAAAGAGGCTTTATATAACCATAAATAATATAATAAAACAATATTCCCATGCTTTATCTGCGCGCAAGCCGGATAAAACCGCGCGGCGGGCGCGAAAACCGGAAGCAGGCAAAAGAAGCGCCAGTACCGAACCCCCGAATGCTGCATAGACTGTAGCATCCGGGGGTTTTGGATTTTCAAATCGGAAAAACCGAGCCTTGGCGGTGGCGCAAGCCGTGCCCTCGAGTAGCCGCCCTGGTGCAGACGTTTTTCTTCAAGATAGCCGCGGGAGGAATACCTTCCGCGGCAAAATCTATATGACGCCCTTTTTCAGGAGTATATTCGCGTAGATAGCGGACTCCCCCGTCGCGATGACGGCATATGCCATTGTTGCGCGGTCATAAAAAGAGAATCGCTCCACAAGCTCGAAATCAGGAAGCCTTTCATGTTTTCCTATGATTTTGCGGTATGTTTGCCAGATTGGCGGCTCCGGCTCGGAATCCGGCACGGCCATAAGCGCCACGGGCTTTTCTACGTACTGGTCGAGCGGGAATAATGCCATAACCGCGTCTAAAATTTCCGGCACGCCATGCCCGTCAAGCCTTACGACGCGCCGCCCCACGCTCTGCGCCGGGAAATTGCCGTCGCCGATTACGATTTCGTCGCCATGCCCCATTTCCATCAAGATTTTTAAAAGCTCCGGCGATAAAATGCTGGAAATACCCTTTAACAAGAAAATACCCCCTTAGATAGAATATATCGTCGCTTTGTCTATGAGCTTTTTATCCACAAGCGCGTCGATTTCCGTTCCGTTTTCTTGATAGCTTTCCTCAAAGACTTTGCCGCTTTTGCGTATTTCGGCGATTAGTCCGCTTTGCTCATACGGAATCAACAGCTTCATACGCCGTTGCGCGGGCGGAAGCAGCTCCTCAATTTTCCGGAGCAAATCATCAAATCCGAAATGCGTCCTAGCTGATACTAAAACAGTATTCACACCGCAGATGGGCGAAATCGCATCAACAATGTCACATTTATTCATTACAGTAAGCACAGGCGTATCTGTCACACCTAAATCCTTTAACACAGCGTTTGTGACCTCTATTTGCGTATCGGCGTCCCCGCTTGCAATATCGCAGACGTTTAGGAGCAAATCGGCGTGGACAGCCTCCTCAAGTGTTGACTTGAAGGCCTCCACAAGATGGTGCGGCAGCCGGCGGATGAGCCCGACGGTGTCAATCAGCATGACGCTTCGCCCGTTCGGCAGCATTAAGGCCCTTGCGGTGGGATCAAGCGTGGCGAACAGTTTGTCCTCGGCAAGAACGCCTGCGTCGGTCAGCGCGTTTAAAAGGGTGGACTTGCCGACGTTTGTGTACCCGACAATCGCGGCGGTCATGACGTCGTCCTTGCGGCGCCGGCGGCGCATTTCGCCGCGTCGCTTTTCAAGCCCCTCAAACTGGGATTCTAAAAGCTGTATCCTGCGGCGCAGGTGCCTGCGGTCAAGCTCCAGCTTTGTCTCGCCCTTGCCGCGCCTTGCGCCGGCCCCGGCGCCGCCTCCGCCCCCGCCAAGCCGTGACAGGCTCTTGCCCATGCCGGAAAGCCGCGGCAGCATGTAACGATTGCGCGCAAGCTCGACCTGCACCTTGCCCTCCCGGCTGTTGGCGCGTTGCGCGAAAATTTCAAGAATCAGCATGGTGCGGTCGATAACCGCGGTATCACACGCCTTTTCAATATTCCGAAGCTGTGTCGCGGAAAGCTCGCGGTCAAAGATAATCAGTGAAGCCTCGAGGGATTTAGCATAATCCGCCAGTTCCTCAAGCTTGCCGGAGCCGACGCACGTCGCCTTGTCAATGTCCGGACGCTTTTGTATGACTTCGGCAAGGGTTTCGATGCCGGCGGCATCGGCAAGCTCCGAAAGTTCCGCCAGCGACACTTCTGCGTCAAACTCGCCCGTATCGACAGATACTAAAACCGTGCGGTCGATTTCCGCTATATTTTCGTTTAACTCCGGCATGTTTCACCTTCTTATTTAATAGCCCGAACCCTGATAACGCCGTCAATCGCGCTTAACTTGGAAAGCACGTCGGGCGAGACCTCCTCGTCAAGGTCAATGAGCATATATGCGTAATCGCCCTTTGAATTGTTTAACAGGTTGTTGATGTTTTTCCCGACAGCGCCGGTAATTTGCGAAATCATGGAGGGCTTGTTGATATGCATGACCGTGATACGCGGCTTTGCCGTGCGCTCCACATAAATCTCGGGCATGTTGACGGAATTGCGGATATTGCCGTTTTCGAGGAACTCTTTCAGTTGAACGGCGGCCATTTCGGCACAATTATCCTCGGATTCGGGTGTGGAGGCTCCGAGGTGAGGCAGCGCGATTACGCCTGAGTGCCCTAAAACCTCGTCGTTCGGGAAATCTGTGACGTAACAATAAACCTGCTTGTCGTCAAGCGCCGCGAGAATATCGGCGGTATCCACAAGCTCCCCGCGCGAGAAGTTGAGAATCCGCACACCCGGCTTCATCGCCGCGATGGACTGCGAATTGACCATGCCGCGCGTTTCGCCGGTAAGCGGCACATGAAGCGAGATAAAATCGCAGTTTTCATAGATTTCCTTTAAGGATTTCGCGTGCCTTACGTTTCTTGAAAGGCTCCACGCCGCGTCAACCGAAAGGTACGGGTCGTAGCCGAAAATCTCCATTCCAAAATGCGACGCCGTGTTTGCGACCATGACGCCGATTGCACCAAGTCCGACGACGCCGAGCTTTTTGCCCTTGAGCTCCGGCCCCGTGAACCTTGACTTTTCCTTCTCGACAAGCTTCGGCACCTCGCCGCCCTTGCCTTTTAAGCCCTGTACCCACTGCATGGCGGGAAAGCTTTTTCGCGCGGACAGCAAAAGCCCCATGATGGTGAGCTCTTTTACGGCGTTTGCGTTGCCGCCGGGCGTGTTGAACACGACAATGCCGTTTTCGCTGCATTTATCGACGGGGATATTGTTCGTACCGGCGCCCGCCCTTGCGATTCCGCGCACCGAAGCCGGGATTTCGATATCATGCAGCGACGCCGAGCGGACAATCATACCGTCCGGGCTTTCGATATCCTCGGCGCATTTATATCCCGCCTTTTCGAGGATTTCAAGGCCGGAGGGGCTGATTTTGTTCATGAGCTTTATCTTACGCATTTCGTTCAAACTCCTTCATAAATTCGACTAGCTTTTTTACGCCCTCAATCGGCATGGCGTTGTAGATAGACGCCCGCATACCGCCGACGGAGCGGTGGCCCTTCAGGTTTATCAGCCCGTTTTTCGCGGCCTGTGCGCAGAATTTTTTGTCGGCGTCGTCATCGCCGGTCACGAAGGTGACGTTCATGAGCGAGCGGTCGGCCTTCAGCGCGGTGGGCTTGAAAAGCTTTGACGTGTCAAGGAAATCATAAAGGATTTTGGCTTTTTTCTCATTATGGGCTTTCATACCCTCAAGAGAGCCGAACTCGGTTTTAATCCAATTTAAGACAAGGCCCATCATGTAGACGATATAAGTTGACGGCGTGTTCGCCATGGAATCGTTGTCGGCCATGTTTTTGTAATCCATGATTGACGGCGTTTCCGGCCTTGCGTTCCCGATCAAATCCTCGCGGGCAATCACCAGCGTAAGCCCTGCCGGGGCGATGTTTTTCTGTGCACCCGCGTAAATCAGCCCGTATTTTGCCACGTCGCACGGCTCGCTTAGAATACACGAGCTCATGTCGGCGATAAGAGGGACGCCGCCCGTATCGGGCAGGCTCGTAAAGCGCGTGCCGTAAATGGTGTTGTTCTGGCAAATATGGAAATAATCCGCGTCGGGGTTGAATTTGGATTTGTCAAGCTCCGGGATTTTCGAGAAATTATCCGGCTTGCTTGTCGCAACGCACGTCACATCGCCGTATTTTTGCCCTTCCTGATACGCTTTTGCCGAGAACTGGCCCGAAACCACATAATCAGCTTTTCCCGTTTTATTTAACAAATTCATCGGGATACTTGCAAATTGCAGCGACGCCCCGCCCTGCAAAAACAAAACCTTATAGTTTTGCGGTATATTCATCAGGCTGCGCAATTCGACCTCGCATGATTTGATGATGGCGTCGTATTCCTTAGAACGGTGGCTCATCTCCATGACCGACTGGCCGCTTGTGCCGTATTCCAGCAGCTCCGACGCCGCTTTTTTCAAAACCGCCTCTGGTAGGGTGGAAGGCCCGGGTGAGAAGTTGAAAACTCTTGCCATGTGGTTGGTCATTCCTTTCATATCATTTTTTAAGAATCGGACTCGGTGACGGCTTTTGCGATTTTATCGACGTCCAGCCCCAAATCCTTTTCAAATTTTGTTTTATCCAGGTATCCGGCAAGCTTGCCGGGCATCAGGATCTCACCGTTATTTGTGATAGAAACGGTTGTTTTCGAGGATTTGTTCGATATGTAAACAATACATTCTATCGGTATGTTATACAGCTTTTTCTGTGAGAGGAGCGTGCGCAACGCGGCCTCCTGCCGCTTCAGCAGCAGGACGGGATTATCAAACTGCGTTTTCTTGTCGTTAAAAACAACCGACCACTGCCCGCCGGAAAGGGTCCCGTAGTAATCCCCTTTCGCGCCGAGCGTTTGTACAAGCAGGATACCGAAATATCCTATCAGCATATTTTCAATCTCAAGGTCACCGGTTTTAATACCGGACAGCACTTTAAAACGGCGCAGGAATGCGAATTTCGCCAGTATCCGCGCAGTGGCTTTCGGTGCGGATGCACCGCGCGTATCAATTATTTCGCGCCGTAAATAGCCCAGCAAAAATAACGCCGCGATAAGCAGGCAGACCGTGGTGAAAATAAAGATGGCATCCGGCATACAAAACGAACCCCTTGTAACATGATTAAATAAAGTATAGCATATTTAAAATGCAAATCCAAAGAAAAAAAGTAATTTATAGGTAATTTTCTAAACGGGAAATCAAATCCTGTATAAATTATGTCAAAAATGCTTGACATCAATCATGGTAATGGTCTATTCTAACCTATAGTAATGGAAGGAAAGGAAATACGATGAGAGAGATATATGCGATGGTTGTGCTGATTCTGTTTTTAGCAGCATCAGGATGCGGACAGAACGAAACGGTGCCCGCAGAGCCCGGCGAAACGAGCGTGAGGGAGACCGTAGCCGCCCCTGAGCCGCAAAAGGCGGTAGACGCAATTTACGCGTCGCTTAACGAATATAAGGCGAACCCTGTAACGGCGTGGCAGATTGAGGAGCTGCTCGGTATCGGAGAAAGTGATATTGACGATTTTTACGGAAAAATTTCCGACCCGACCGGCGGCCTTGTGGACGTTTTGATTTTGCTGCCAAAATCCGAAAAGCGCGAGGATGTACGGCTTTCACTCAGCAAATACAGGGAAAGGCGTATGGCGGAGTTTGAGAACTACGACATCCTTGATGCGTACCCCATTTCACAAAACGCCGTAATCTACGACCAGGGCGACTATATCATCATGCTGATGCTTGCAGATAACGACGCGGCAAGAAGAATGATCGACGAATATATTCCGCTGTAGATAATTGCAGTAATATAAGATTTATGTGGGGACTTCGGGATGGAACAAACAAACAGCGTAACAAGGCGGGTAGGTCTTTTAGACGAGATTCGCGGAGCCGATATCATACTGATGGTACTGTATCATCTGGGATATAACCTGGTATATATCTTTGGTGTTGATGTTCCATATTACCGCAGCTTTGCCATGCCGTATATTCAGCCGCTGATAGCGGGCACGTTTATTTTGCTTTCAGGAATTGCCTGCCGCTATTCCAAAAGCAACGTAAAACGCGGAATCAAAACATTTTTGCTTGGAATGCTGCTTACGGCTGTCACACTCGTCTTCATGCCGTCGGAATCCATCTATTTCGGGATATTGCATTTCATGGGCGCGGCGATGATTTTATTTGCGCTCGCAAGGCCGGCTTTAGATTTAACGCCGCCGGTTTTGGGCATACCGCTTTTTTTGTTCCTGTATTTTTTCACGGGGCGGGTGCCGCGGGGATATCTGGGCCTGCCGGGCGTTTTTACGGTAACCCTGCCATCTTCGCTGTATGGGAACCGGTATCTTCTTCCGCTTGGGTTTTACGGCGCAGGCGCCGATTATTTCCCCTTGATTCCGCATATATTCTTGTATTTTACCGGCGCGTATGTCGGGGTCTTGTTTATCCGCGGTATTTTTCCTGACTGGGCTTACAAAACGCGCTTTCCAACTTTATCTAAAATCGGGCGGCACACCATCGTCATATACCTGTTACACCAGCCCATTTTACTGGGGATTCTTTTCGTAATATTCAGCGTCATTGAAAAAGCTTGAAGTGTATTATGATATATAAACACAGATTGGACAGAATGAGAATAGAGGTAATTACTTCTTTTCGGCAAGTGAGTTTACAAGTTCCTCGTCGGGGTCGACGATAACCGTTTTAAAATGGTCGTAAATGACCATCCCGGGTTTTGATCCGGCAGGCTTTTTAACGTGCTTTACTAAGGTATAATCCACAGGAATCTTGCTTGATTTCCTCGCTTGGGATTGATACGCTGCAATCGCGCAGGCTTCCTCTATTGCTCTATCTGTTATATCAGTACCATTATCAATAATAACGACATGAGCGCCATGAATCTTTTGCGTATGCAACCAAATATCGGTGTTTCGACTGTCCTTTAATGTAAGCTTATCATTTTGCGTGTTGTTGCGGCCCGCCAAAATTAAATGCCCATCCGACGAGCGGTATCTTAACGGAGGCAGCTTCTCATTTTTTTGCCTTTTTGCCGACTTGTTTTGCCGCAGGTACCGGCCTTGTATAAGCTCATCGCGGATTGCGTCAAGCTCCCCAAGCCCCGAAGAGCGCGTCAGGGCGTCGAATACCGAGTCAATGTATAATAACTCCTGCTCGCCTTGTTCTATCAACGAGGCGAGCTTTTTTTCGGCGGTGTCGGCCTTGCGGTAAAGCGCATAATAACGCTGCGCGTTTTGCGGGGGAGTCAGCCGGGGGTCAAGCGGGATTTCGATTTCAGCGCCGTCCGGGTCGTAAAAATTCGGAAGCTTCGCGATTTTATCGCCTTTTTGAATGGCATATAAATTTGCGCTTATCACGTCGCCTTTTATTTTAAGCTGCTCCCGTCCGGCGCATTCCTTCAACTCCTCGCGCTGGATGGCGACCTTGCGGCGTATCCTGTCGGAGGTGTTCGCAAGCAGCTTCAAAAGGTCGCCGGAGCGTTGTTTGATGCGTTCCATACGGTCGCGCTCGGAATAAAACGCGTCAAGCAGCCCGCCGCATGTCGTGTACTCGCGGGTCAATCGCACCGCGCCGTATTGCGTCACGGGCATAAAGGTGAAATCGCGCGGACGCCCGTCTGTTTCGCAAACAATTGTCGGTATGCATTGACCCGACTTTAAACCGTCGATAAAAATGCCAAGCGCGTAACAAAGCCGTTCCACGTGGCTGTCAGACAGCGCATGCACATTTGTTTCGACACCGCGCGTCACGAAATGAGCGATTTCACGGCAAACGATGGGCGAAACCCCCTGCACCCTTTCAAGCAGCGCGTTTGAAAGCTCAATATCGCGCCCCGAGCGGATTTGCTCCATTATTTGGGCGGGAGAGGATTCAAGCGGGTTCAGCTTGTCCTGCGCGGGCGGCGTTTCATAAAGCATTCCGGGCAAGACTTGCCTGACACTTGATGTTTCCAAATCGATGCGCTTAATTGAGTCAATAATGCGCTTATCGTGGCCTATCACCACAATATTGCTGTGCCTGCCCATAATTTCAACGGCAATGGTCAGCATCACAGGGTCGCCAAGCTCGTTTGACGCCTCAAAGTCGAGGAAGAGGATGCGGTCGAGCTCGATTTGGCGCATGGCGGCTAGCCTTGCGCCGGATAAATGCTTGCGCAGCAGCATGCAAAACATTGGTGGCGTTTTCGGGTTTTCCGGCGATATATTTGTGAAATGGATGCGGGCCGAGCCTGCGCCCGCCGATAACAGCAGCCGCCTGACGCCGCCGCGACCGCGCAGAAGTATCATAATTTCCTCGCGCGAAGGCTGTGAGATTTTATCGATGCGAAAGCCAATTGCGGAGGCCAGCTCATGCTTGATTTTATTTAGGAAAGCGCCGTCAAATGCCATTTAAAAGGTCATTCCTTTCGGTATAAACATACTGCGCGGGGTCGGATTGCGACTGCGCAAGGGCTATCTTTGCTTTGGGCAGGCGCTTCGAAAGCGTGTCGCAAAGCGAAGCCATCGCGGTTACTTCCGTTGCGTAGTGGCCCGCGTCAACTAAAGTAAAGCCTGCCGTTTTGGCTTCCAGAAGCTGATGATGCTTCACTTCCGAGGTAACAAGCGCATGCGCGCCTGCAAGGCGGGCTTGCCGCCAAAGCTCGCCGCCGCTGCCGCCACAAACAACAACATGTGATATTTCTGAACCTTGTGTATATTTAACGGAGGAAGCCATTAATCTCTCTTTTACAAATAACGCGAATTGATTAGGCTGCATGGGTTCTGCAAGCTCGCCGATACGCGCAAACCCTGGGTTTTCAGCGATTTGAAGCGGTTTTATCCCGGTAAGATTCAACGCCTTTGCCAATGTAGTATTAACACCAAAGTCGGATTTGTCAAGATTCGTGTGCGCGCTGATTACGCCTATATTTGAAGCAATAAGTTCATAAATGGGGCTATCACTGTCAATACTGTTTAAATATGGAAATATCACCGGGTGATGCGTGATGATAAGGTTCGCATTTAAGCGCTTTGCTTCGGCTATCACATCTGGGGTGACATCCAAGGCGACCAAGGCCGCCTTCACTTTATTTTTTCCAGAGCCTATCAACACCCCTGTATTATCCCAACCCTCTGAATCCCCGAAATTTGCCGATTCATCGATAACGTCATAAAAATCTTTTATTGTATAAAACATTTACCATTCCACCTTTTTTGGACTTTGTTTTTGATTTCCTCCGTTATTTTTTCGTAGTATTGTAATTTTTCATCATTTTCCGCTTTTTTTGACATCCTAAGCCCGTTTATTTTTTTCTCCAGCCGGTTTATTACCCGGGAAATATACAGCATGGAGGAAAAGTCATTGCTATCTAAATGACACCCAGTATAGAAACTGAGCTCTTCAATATCACATGATAAATCAGTATATAATACTAACATAACAGTATACACTTTTATATCGGAAATAATACATACTTCTTTTGCGATTGTAAAGCCATTTTTAAAAAGAAGTCTTCGTAGATCTTCTTCTTTTGTCATGGGATTTAAGATAAATTGAAAGCGACTGTCCCGGGTCCACATATGAGTTAACAGAATCTCGCCAATCAGTTCACCCCCCATACCGGCGATGATGAACGTATCAATAAGCGAATGCGGCAAGCCAGTAAGCCCGTTGGTCAGCACAGTGTCTATCTTACTGGAAAGACAGTTTTCCATGATTGTTTTTTGAGCGCGCAGAAGTGGCCCTAAATTGGCTTCACAAGCGAATACATGGCTGGCACGGCCAGTTTCCGCAAGCGCGCAGGCCAGCAGCGCATGGTCGCATCCGATGTCGGCTACGACACTTTTCGACGGCACCATGCCAAAAATCGCGGAAAGTCGAGCATCCAGCCTTATCTTCATGCTTTGTCCTCCATGGGTGCTGTTTCCCGGCTTAAAGCGATTGTCGTTAAATTTGTAAATAAAGCAAACAAATATTGCGCCGCCGTCAGAATCAGCATGACGTATATTTGCCCCGTCAAGCTGCCGGGGAATACAAAAAATAGCAACAATCCCGAAACTCTGCCGGCAACAAGGCATATTTCCCTTAGCCCGAGGCTTTCCGCCAGACATTTTTTCGCGGCTTCGTCTCCTGTAAAGACATCAATCACCATGTTATTCGAGATGTTCAGAAGAAACAAGGTGAAAAACGAATTGATAACGGCAAAAATCATGACAACATAGGCCGTTTGTATAAACAGCGTGAGCAGGCAAAATAAAAAGAGCATGGTCGTCGCGACGACCGCATAGCGCACGCGGGAATGCTGCGTTACAAGCCTGCCGTAGGCCCATGCGCCGACGATTGCCGCGATTCCTGTCAGGAGGGCGTTTAAGCCTACAAGCGATTCCGAGGTTATCATTTCAAACAGAATCGCGTTTAATATAAAGCCGAACGCGCCGTCACGAAATCCGCGCATTAATTCGGCGCACGTTAAATACTGAAAGGAACGCTTGCGCCGGAGCAGGCGTAGGCATAACCGAAGCTGGCCCTGCTTGCTGGGCTGCGCGATAGGGTGCAGCTTGCGCTGGTATATCACCTGTAATATAACGGCAAGCATTCCTGCGCCGAACATGACGCGGTAGCCTGTATCGATGGAACCGAAGATATCATAAAAAAATGAAATGACCGCTCCTGCCATAATGGGGACGGACAAAGCCGCAGCCCCTTGTATGATACACAATATCGAGACCCCGACATCCCTGTTCGCGACATTTGTGTAATGCGTCATAAGCGTGTTGTGGCCCGACCAGTAAAGCGCGGCGCCGAATCCTGTCAGGATGGCTGCGGGGTACATCATGATATGCATATGATTCATGCCGAAAAACAGGACAAGGTACATAGCGAGATACAAGATACAGCCAAGCCTTACGACGGCAATCGGCGTATACTTACGGCTCAAGTATGCGGCAAATTGCATTGCGATAGCCGCGGCGACGAACAGGATGCCGCGGTATATAATCACGACCCTGATATCAGGCGTGACACGATAAAGAAGAGTGTTTACAAAAACACTCTCCAATGTCACGTAAATCATTAAAAAAGTCCAGTTTACGGCAAAAACGAGATATTCTTCGCCCATGCGGTCAAGGCTCAGCGTGTTGAGAAAATAACGTTTGATACCGCGAAAAAACAGTCCGGCCAATCTCATACCTTCTATTTGTTATTTGGTGGTGTGGATACTATTTCGTTCTCGTGCCCGCACCGCCCAGCAACTCCAATAATTTATCCACGTCCACGCCGTGCATTTCGCAAGCCTCCGCCAAGGTTTCCCCTCTGGCAGCAGGGCATCCAAGGCAATGCATACCCTGTTCCAGCAATATTTTTTCGCATTCGGGGTTCTGGTCGAGTAAATCGCCTATAATGATGTCGCCGTTAATTTGCATGATTTGCACCTCCGGATTTTCTATTTGCATATTATGAAAGTATAATGGTGTGAATTGCACATGAACCCGCGTTTATATTTATTTACATAAACCAGCATTCACATTCATTCACATATATGATAATACTTAAAGGCAAATTTTGCAATCATTAATAAACGATTTCAGGGGAATTTTTTGGCGTTTTCGCGGGAAATTTTAAAAACGGCTTAATCCAGGCGAAATCTCCACGGTTTATGCAGCCGGTTGAAAACAGCGCCAGCATGTAAACGACGGCAAGGATGATTAAACCAAGCACAAGGCCCTGCCACAGGGAAAGCGTCTGGAAGAGGTAGAAATTGCATATTGCCTTTACAGCCTGCCCGGCGGACAGCGCCGCGAGCATGGGCTTAATAATCCAGTCGTTTAGCTTAAGCTTTATCTTTGTGATTTTCAGAAGCCTGTTCAGATGAAGGGCGGAGGTAAACAGGTTGCTCGCCACAATCATCCAGATGAAGCCGTCCACGCCGTTTGCCGGAATCAGGACGGCGACCATCGCGATACGCAGCACGCAGTCCGCGATGGAATAGCGCATGGAGGCGGCCTGTTCCCCGAGGCCGTAAAGAATGCTTATCACAACCATTTCAACGCACATGAACGGGGATAAAAACGCCATATGCCGAAGCATCCGCCCGGCGCTTTCGTTGTTGTAGGCGATGACCCCGATTTCGTATGAAAACGTCATGAAGCACACGACAATAAAAATCCCGATGATGCACGTGATTTGCAGGATTCGCGATATGACGCGCTCAAGCCTTGCGGCGTCGTTCGAGGCGCCAAGCCTTGAGATTTCCGGCGTCAGGGTGACGACAAAAGCCGAAAGCAGCGACAGCGGAAAAATCAAAAGCGGCATGACCATGCCCTTCAAAAGGCCGTAAACCTCCGTGGCGGTGTTCCCCGCGCCGATATACACGCGAAGCCCGGCAAGAATCAGCACGTCCTCGGCAAGACGCAGCGCGCTCCGTGTGGAGCTTGTCAGCGAAACCGGTATGATAATTTTAAAGATCTTTGCGGCTGTCCCGCGGATTGTCACCTGCTGGCGCGGGTAACCGCGCCTTTTCTCAAGCAAATATCCGGATATCGTGTAGAGGAAGCAGATAAGCTCGCCAAATGTGATACCGAGCACCACGGCGGCGCAGGCGTAAGAGATTCCCATCGGCAGCCAGTATCTGAACAGTATGATGATGAACGCCATCTTGAAGACCTGTTCCAGAACCTGGGAGGTCGCGGGGTTTATCACGCTGCGCCCCGCGATAAAATACCCCCTGAAGCACGCCGACAACGCAAGCAGAGGCATACCCGGGGCAAGCAGCTTCAACGGAAGCTCGCACCGGACATCCTTTAATATGTAAAGCGAGACGGGCCTTGCAAACACAAGCATAACGGCGCATACCAAAAGCCCGAAGAAAAGCGAGAGGGACAGCGCACGCCTGAGAATATGCCGGGCGTTGGCGCGGCTGCCGCGGGCAAGCTCCTCGGCGGCAAGCTTTGACACCGCCATGCTCACGCCGGAAAGCGCGACGGTCGCCCCAAGCGCGTACAGCGACATGATGAGGGTATACAGTCCCATACCCTCGGCACCGATTTTGTTCGACAGGTATATCCTGAATAAAAAGCCCATCATCCTCACAAAAATTGAGGCAGCGCTCAATAAAATGGTTCCCGCGACGACGCCGGGAGCTTTCGCCATATCCATTCCCCCCATACATTATATGGACAGGGCGGATTTTACATAACCGCTTTTATGAATCCTTAAGATATATCTTGAGGATTCATAACGGTCATTTGCGGCGGTTACCGTGAAAACAGCGAACCGCAAGGCCGCTTTGAAAAAAGTCCCGGGCGGCTTTGCCATGGGGCGCTTGACTTTTCTTTCGGAGCAATAAATTTCTGGTATGAATGGAAAGAATTTGTACACAATACAGGCAGGATAAGTTCACAATTTTATGCTATGCTGATTACGACAAGTCGGTTTTTATCGGTTTTTGTCGATTGGAATCAACCGGAGGAGAGTTATGAAACGTATCAAAATCATTGCCGTATTCATGGCGGCCGCCATGCTTTCGAGCTGTGCCGTGCTGCGCCAAAACGATAACCCCGTCAACGCGCCCGTCGATTCGGAGCCCGTGGCCGAAGCGCCCGCGGCCCCTGTGGAAAGCGGGGAAAACCACGCCGAAGAGGTGGTGGATATAGGTGAGAACGAGCTGCCGCTCGATGACGATGCGGAAGACGAAGCCGCCGCGCCCGTAAGCGAATATCTGGAATCCCTGGGCGTTGATTACGCGCGGATATTAGAGCTTAGCAATCAAAAGGAAACAGGCTTTCCCGGCGGCCCGCCGGATGCGCAAAACAGGCCGTCGGGCCCGTTAGCGTACCAGCAGAAATACGGGCAATACGGGGCTTATTTCATCCTGCCCGATTCACAGAAAATATATCTTACGTTTGACGAGGGGTATGAAAACGGTTACACGACAAGAATCCTCGACACGTTAAAGGAGAAAGACGTAAAGGCCGTTTTTTTCATCACATATCCGTACGCGCAAACGGAACCGGCGCTTGTTAAGCGCATGATAGCGGAGGGGCATACCCTCGGGAACCATTCGACAAAGCACCGTGATTTTACCGCAATGACGCTGGAGGAAGCCGCGCAGGATTTAATGAACCTGCACGAGTATGTCCTTGTGAATTACGGGTATGAGATGTGGCTTTTCCGACCGCCGGAGGGCGCTTTCAGCGAACGGATGCTGGCGCTTGCCCAGCAGCTCGGGTACAGCACCATGCTGTGGAGCTTCGCGTATAAGGATTACGACGTCAACAACCAGCCCTTTGCCCTTGAAGCAAAGGCGAATATGATAGAAAAGGCACACCCCGGGCAGATTAGCCTGCTGCACGCCGTTTCCAAGACAAACACGGAAATTTTGGGCGGCGTCATCGACGAGCTAAGAGCGAGAAACTTTACGTTTGCCGATTATTTTTACTTTCACTAGGGCCTGTTGACACTACCGTTCAACGCCCATCTTTTGACACATTTTGCGCCATACTGCGTTAAATTTTCTTGGAATACGCAAGTATTCCTGCAAAAGTTTGCCTTGTCTGACACAAAATGTGCGTAAAATCTGAGCATTTCAGATAGTGTCAACAGACCCTAATGTGAACGGCAGTTCGTGCCATTGCGAAACAGTTCTTTAAAAACCGCTTCATGAAGCGGTTTTTTTATTTTTCTCAAAAACTTCTAAAGTTTTTCCCGATTTGCACGATAACACTTACAGAGGCAACGAAAAGATTGTCTTGAAATTGTGACCGGCGCTTACCGCGGAGCGCCGCCACAAGAAAGCCGGAAGCGGAACAACCGAAAGATTCGGGGAAACCGCAGCCGGAGCAGCAATCAAAAACAACCACAAAACAAGGAGGAAACGAACATGATTATCCAACACAACCTACCAGCTATGAACTCCCACAGGCAGCTCGGAATCAACAACGGCGCAACAGCGAAGAATCTCGAGAAACTGTCGTCCGGTTACAGGATCAACCGTGCGGGCGACGACGCGGCCGGCCTTGCGATTTCCGAAAAAATGCGCGGCCAGATTCGCGGTCTCGCACAGGCGACCCAGAACGCGCAAAACGGCATCTCGCTGATTCAAACCGCCGAAGGCGGCCTTAACGAGACCCACGCGATTCTCCAGAGGATGCGCGAGCTTGCGGTGCAATCCGCGAACGGCACATACAAAGACGAGGTTGACCGTGAAAACATCGCGAAGGAAGTCACGGCCCTCAAATCCGAGATGGACAGGATTGCTTCCAGCACGCACTACAACGGCATTAAGCTGCTTGACGGCACCCTTGGCGGCTTTGCGGCGGATGCCACCGGTGCTTTCACCTCCACCACCACCATTGGCGGCAGCACGGTAACAAATGTTTCAGAGGCATTGACCGCCCTTGGTGCCAACGCATCAGGCATAACGCTTGCAGCGGCGGGCACCAACAAAGCGGTGGACGATTTGAGAGAAGCGCTATCGGGCGGCGACGCGGAAGCAACCATTACCACTACCATGAAAGACGGCCAAACAATTGTAAGCGTGCAGATTGGCGACAAATCCTACACGACGGTAGCGGCGGGTGAAGGCGGGAATAACGTACACGGGCACGCTATGGGTACACTTTACAATGCTGACGGCATGAGCGTAGGCTCAATCGGTGGTTTCGCCAGCGTTGCAGGAGCAGGCGTACTTTCCGGCATAAAAGTTAGTACAACCGGTGCATTTGCCACAGACTCGCTTGCAGAAGGCGGAAGGCTTTCCACCGGCGCCTCCAAGCTGATATTCCAGATTGGCGCGAATGGCTCGGCAGACCAAAGAGTCGGCCTGAATGTTGCCAACACAAGCTCCGGCGCGCTTGGCAGCGCGGAAGGCTCCATCAACGGCATAAGCGTTGCGACACGCGAAGCCGCAAACGACGCCATCAAGGTCATTGACGCAGCAACGAACTTCGTATCCGGCACACGCGCCGACCTCGGTGCCTTGCAGAACCGCCTTGAGCACACGGTCAACAACCTTGGCGTAACACGCGAGAACCTGCAAAACGCCGAAGCTTCCATCCGTGACGTAGACATGGCGAAAGAAATGATGGAGTTCACGAAGAACAACATCCTCGTACAGGCCTCGCAGGCAATGCTTGCGCAGTCGAACCAGCTTCCGCAGGGCGTCCTGCAGCTCCTCAGATAAATTACAAGTTAAGAAACCGGCTGCCCTATTGGAAAATAAGGCAGCCGGCTTCTTTTTCAGTGATTTTGTGGTATACTATCAATAAACGGATTGGGGGCTTTCCTATGCAGGGCAGGGACGAGAACGGCGTTGCTTACTACATTGATATGACGCTTCTGAGAAGAGCGCGTGAAAAAGCCCTGAAACAAGAAGAAATCGAAGCGCTTGACAGGCAGATTGCGCAGGCCGAGCGCGACTTATGGATCGTCAAAACGACTGAAATGTCACTGAAGAAGATTCAGGATGTGCTTGATGAAATGCGTAACATCGCGGTGGAAGCCGCGGAAAACCCGAAAGCCGACAGGAAAGCCCTAAACCGCAAGCTGGACGGGTTAAAGCTTGAGATTGATAAAATCGTCGCGGATGCTACCGTTGACGGCGTGAACCTGCTCGACGGCAGCATGGGCAGTATTGATAATGTCATAAAGGCAATCAGCGATGCACTAAATAATTGACAAGCGGTACGGTTTGTGGTAGAATATTTTTTGCCGCATGTTCCGGGCTTTATGAAAGTGCTTTTTAGCCGCCTTTGAACAGCGAGACTTGTAGAAAGAGGCAAATTCCATGTATGCAATTATCAAAACAGGCGGAAAACAGTACCGCGTGCAAGAAGGCGATGTCCTTTTCATTGAAAAGCTAGACGCGGAAGCCGACTCCACCGTGACGTTCGACGAGGTGGTAGCGGTCGGAAAAGACGGCGGGATAACCGTGGGCGAGCCTGTCGTTTCAGGCGCGAAGGTTACCGCAAAGGTGATGAAAAACGGCAAAGCCAAGAAAATTACGGTATTCACCTACCGTCCCAAGAAAAACTCAAAGCGCAAGATGGGGCACCGGCAGCCGTATACAAAGATTCAGATTGAATCAATAACCGCTTAAGCAGCTTGAAGCTGCACACACATCGTTTGTTGCTTTTGTATTAACGGCAGTTTTTTTGCTCGAAAGCAAACTATGAATAATTATTAGCATTTTTGGAGGTGTATGCTTTATGGCACATAAGAAAGGTATGGGTTCAACCCGTAACGGGCGCGATTCGGAATCCAAACGGTTAGGCGTAAAACGTGCGGACGGCCAGTTTGTGCTTGCCGGAAATATCCTTGTGCGTCAGCGCGGGACGAAAATTCATCCCGGCATGAATGTCGGAAAAGGCAGCGACGACACGCTTTTCGCAACGGCGGACGGCACCGTCCGGTTCGAGCGCTTGGGTCGCGACCGCAAAAAGGTTTCGATTTACCCTGTTCAATAACCATACATTCACGGCGGCTGGCTACCCACCAGCCGCTTACTTTTCTTTTTAGGCGAAAATGTGAATGAAGATTTATATAATGTATAGGTTATGACTGTGGTTGAAGTACCCATGAGTGCATTTTGTCTTGTTGGCAATAACGGAGAAAACATCCATGGACTTTGGCACGAGAGGGATTGACAATAAAGGAATAATGAATACTATATTGGATTAAGGAGTAAGAAAATGGAAAATAAACAAATATCAATTATTGATTTAATTATTGAAACCCATGCAGGGTTGGAACGTCAGGGGCCTGGCAGCCCTGAAATGACTATTAAGGCATTAAGTTTTCTGGATAATCTTAATAGAATTTCACGGGTAGCAGATTTAGGCTGTGGAACTGGTGGGCAAACAATGGTTCTCGCACAAAATATCACTGGAAATATTACTGGCGTAGATCAATTTCCCGATTTTATTCATATTTTTAATGAAAATGCTAAAAAATTCAATCTTCAAGAAAGGGTAAATGGGATTGTTGGCTCAATGGAAAACCTTTCTTTTCAAAAAGAGGAATTTGACCTTATTTGGTCAGAAGGGGCTATTGACAATATAGGTTTTGAAAAAGGATTAAACCATTGGAATGGCTTTCTCAAAAAAAATGGCTATGTCGTCGTAACATGCCCCTCATGGTTTACAGATGAACACCCTGCTGACATTGAAAAGTTTTGGACTGATGCCGGTAGTGGATTAGATACAATAGGTCAGAATGTTTTAATCATGCAAAGAACTGGTTATGCTCCGGTTGCCACATTCGTATTGCCGGAAAAGTGCTGGACGGATAATTATTTTACTCCGCGGGCAGCAGCAGAACAAGCGTTTTTAGAAAAACATGCCGGAAATAAAACCGTTGAGGATTATATCGAAAGCTCGAAATACGAAGTGGAGTTATATTCAAAATATAAACAGTATTATGGATATGTTTTTTATATTGGTAAAAAAATATAAAAAATAATAAGCCGAATCGTATAAGCATTATCTGCATTTACCTTAGTTCCCAAAACAAGAAGGAAAACAAGCCCAAGGAGACAACCCGATGTTTATAGATATCGCAAGAATCACGCTGAAAGCGGGCGACGGCGGTGCGGGAGCGGTCAGCTTCCACCGCGAGAAATATGTGAGCGCAGGCGGGCCTGACGGCGGCGACGGCGGGCGCGGCGGAAACATCGTTTTCGTGGCGGACCCAAACCTTTCCACCCTCGCGGATTTTCGTTACAAGCGGAAGTATACGGCAGGAAACGGCGAGCCGGGCTCCAAGAAGCGATGCTCCGGCAAATCCGGCGGCGATTTGGTCGTCAAGGTACCGCGCGGCACCCTGATTAAAGACGCTGAAAGCGGACGAATCCTCGTGGATATTTCAGGTGTCGAGCCCGTTATCGTCGCAAAGGGCGGCAAGGGCGGCTGGGGAAACGCGCATTTCGCAACCCCCACGCGACAGATACCGCGCTTTGCGAAGCCCGGTATCCCGGGCGAATCCATCGATGCCGTGCTGGAATTAAAGCTGTTGGCCGACGTCGGGCTGCTCGGCTTCCCCAACGTGGGCAAATCCACGCTGATTTCCGTTGTCAGTGAAGCCAAGCCGGAGATTGCAAACTACCATTTCACAACGCTTTCGCCGGTGCTGGGCGTCGTGCGGGCCGGCGAGGAGCAAAGCTTCGTCATGGCGGACATTCCCGGCCTGATTGAGGGCGCCAGCGACGGCGTCGGGCTGGGCCACGAGTTTTTGCGGCATGTTGACAGGTGCAGGCTGCTGGTTCATGTCGTTGACGTCTCCGGCGTTGAGGGCAGGGATTCTATCGAGGATTTTGATACCATCAATCTGGAGCTTGCAAAATACAGCGCGGAGCTTGCCGAAAGGCCGCAGATTGTAGCCGCCAATAAGTGCGACATCGCCGCCCCCGAGGATACCCTGCGTTTTCGCGGGCATATCCAAAAACTCGGATTGCCTTTCTTTGAAATATCGGCGGCGACGGGCGCGGGTACGCTCGAGCTGGTTTTTGAAATCGCGAAGCGGCTCCAAGAGCTGCCCCCGATCAAGGAATACGAAGTCGAGGAGATTTCGTTATCGGAGATGGAATCGAAAGCGAAAAACGAGTTTGCCGTAACCAAACAGGACGGCGTGTATATCGTTGACGCCGACTGGCTCGGGCATGTGCTCGGCTCGGTCAATATGGACGACTACGAGAGCCTGCAATATTTCCAGCGTGTGCTGCGCAATTCCGGCATCATCGCCAAGCTTGAGGAAATGGGCGTGCAGGAAGGCGACACCGTCAGCATTCTCAATTTTGAATTTGAATATGTCCGGTAGGTTCTTCCGGCTATGGCATCTTATGCGGCTTGTCTTTGGGCAAAAAGGCGAGATTCATTATCATAATTGAAGGGAAAGATTGAGTGAAATGGAGATTTGGTTTATAACAGTTTTAATAGTAGTAGGGGCAGCAATAGTTGCTGTACCTATACATTACTTTATTTACAAACGTTATCACTATATTTGTTCTAAGTGTTCCAAAACATTTAAGCCTGCCTCTTTTTTAAGCTCTATGTTTTCATTGAACGGCGGCAAAAAGCGCAAAGCTAAGATGCACGTATTGCAATAATAAAAATTGGGCGGAACTGGAAAAGGACAGCATATAAAATAGATGATGGAAACTTTTTCTTTATGCCTTAGCCCCCAAATACAAATCGGGGAGTTTTCAATCATTCATTATCAATGGAGAGGGTACATGCACGACTTAAAGGATTCCGGGACAGACCCGCGCGAATTAAGCCCCGCCGCGCTTGCGTTTATCGGCGACGGCGTGTTCGAGCTGCTTGCGCGCGAGTGGATACTAAAGAACGGCCCGATGCCCGCGCACAAGCTGCACGGGCTGGCGGTGAAAATGGTTTGCGCGAAGGCGCAGTCCGGGGCATTTTCGGCTTTGCTGCCCGTATTAAACGAGGAGGAGCTGAGCATACTAAAACGCGGGCGGAACGCAAATACCGCCCGTATCCCGAAAAATTGCTCGGTCGGGGAATACAGGAAAGCGACGGCTGTCGAATCGCTTTTCGGGTATTTGTATCTGAAAGGTGAAATCCTGCGTATCACCGAGCTTTTTGAGGTCATTGAAGACAGCCGGGAGGATAAGTTTGAATAAATTCAAACTTAGAACCTGTATTCATAACTCAAAGGACCGTTTCAGCGGCAAATATTCCGCCGTGCCGCGTTAATTTTCTTTGGAATACATAAAGTATTCCTGCAAAAAATTGCCTTGCCCGGCAAAAAATTCGCTTGCTGCTCCGGCGCTTTTCGCTTATGAATACAGGTTCTTATCCTTTATGCGCGAGCGGCTCCCGCTTGTGCGAAACCGCCGCCCATGCGCAATATGGCCATTCCTTATGATTGGTCTGAATGGTGACACATAATTTGAGTTAATAAGCAAAGGCATGTGCCTGACTAAATGCGTGTCCGTGGGTGCAGGCTCAGCCTGCCGGTTGTTTTGTGACTTGGGCAAAGCGAAAGGAATGGCCATAAAAATGCCGGGGAATCCAAAAATAAATTACAGGGAAACGGCCCTTGACATCCTGTTTGATGTTTTGGGCTGCGGCTTTTTGGCGGTGGGAATCACATGCTTCTCTTCGCCGAATAATATCGCGCCCGGCGGGGTAAGCGGTATCTCCATCATCGTGAATTACCTTACCGCAATCCCGATTTCAGCGCTTACCATGCTGTTCAACATCCCGCTTCTAATCTTAGCGTGGATTTTTTTAGGCCGCGGCTTTACCGTGAAAACCATGAAAAGCGTTATCATCCTGTCGCTGATGATTCAGCTTGTCAGCATAACCGGAAGCGTTTATACGGGCAACACGCTGCTCGCGGCCTTGTATGGCGGTGTGATTGGCGGCATTGGCATCGCATTCGTGTTTATGCGGGCGTCGACCACCGGCGGCTCGGATATCGCGTCGCGGCTGATACAGCTAAAGCTGCCGGCGTTGTCCGTCGGCAAGCTGATACTCGCGTTTGATGCGTGCGTGCTCACTTTAGCCGCAATTGTTTACGGGAACATCGAAAACGCGCTTTACGGCCTGATTTCGGCTTATGCCTCCACAACGGTGATAGACAGCTTGCTGTACGGCCTTGACACCGGCAAGCTGATGATGATTATGACCGTGAAGCCCCAAGAGGTTTCGCGTGAAATTACGAACCGGCTTTTGAGAAGCAGCACCATCCTTGACGGTAAGGGCAGCTTTACACAGCGCGAGCAGCCGGTTGTTTTCTGCGTTGTGAGAAAGGGACAGTATTTCGAGCTGAAGCGCCTTGTTCACGAACAAGACCCCGATGCCTTTATGGTCGCGCTCGATGCAAGCGAAATCATTGGCATGGGGTTTAAGGATATCGTAAAATCAACCAGGATAACTTAGAGTAGAAAAAAACATTATTAAATGCTATAATAAAGTGGCATATTTTCGATGATAACACGATATCTTTTATTTGAACTAAATTTTATATAAATAGAATAAAAACAAATATAATAATAAAAGCAAATAAAACCAAATAATCACTATTTTCAAAGGAGTCTCTGATGAATCCGCTGATTTTAGGAATTGATATCGGAACCTCGGCCTGTAAGGCGGCGCTGTTTTCGCCGGACGGCAAGGTCGTCGCGCAGGAAAGCGCCGTGTATAAGGTTTTCTATCCGCAAAAAGGATGGGCGGAACAAAACCCGGACGACTGGTGGAACGCCGTTTGCGCGGCGCTTCGCGCCATGCTTGAAAGCAGCGGCATTGATTCGGCCGACATCGCGGGCGTGGGGATAGACGGCCAGAGCTGGGCCGCCATTCCGCTTTCAAAGGACGGTAAATGCCTGTGCAACACGCCCATCTGGATGGATATGCGCGCGGAAAGCATCTGCCTGGAGCTAAAGAAAAACATCGGCGAGGACAAAATATTCGAGGTTTGCGGCAATCCGCTCCAACCCGCGTATACCTTGCCGAAAATCCTGTGGTATAAGCAAAACCGCCGCGAGATGTACGATAAGACCGATAAAATCCTGCAATCGAACAGTTACATAGCGTACAAGCTGACGGGCGCCGTCACGCAGGATATTTGTCAGGCGTACGGGCTGCACTGCTTTGACATGCGCGCCGGCAAGTGGGAGGTTGCGCTTTGCGGTGAAATGGGGATAAACCGTGGCCTCCTGCCGGAGATATTCCCGTGCCACGCGGTTGTCGGCGAAGTGACGGCCGAGGCGGCGAAGGCGTGCGGCCTCCGCGCGGGCACCCCCGTTGTGGCAGGCGGGCTTGACGCGGCGTGCGGGGCGCTTGGCGCGGGCGTTTTACATGCGGGCCAAACGCAGGAGCAGGGCGGGCAAGCCGGGGGAATGAGCATTTGCATCGACAAATATAGCTCCGACCCCAGGCTGATACTGAGCTATCACGTTGTGCCCGGGAAACGGCTTCTGCAAGGCGGTTCCGTCGGCGGCGGCGGGATTATGAGATGGTTGGGCGAGGAGCTTTGGTCCGACTTAAGCTTCCGCGAGCTTGACGGGGAGGCGAAGAAAGCCCCGGCGGGAAGCGACGGGCTTGTATTTTTACCGTACATGTCGGGCGAGCGCTCGCCGATTTGGGACGTAAAGGCAAAGGGCGTGTACTACGGCCTTGATTTTGCGAAAACGCGCGGGCATATGATACGTGCGGGGATGGAAGGGGCGGCCTTCGCCTTGCGGCATAATCTTGAAGTAGCGGAGAACGCCGGCGCGAAAGCGGGACGCTTGCGGGCCATGGGGGGCGCCGCGAACAGCAGGCTGTGGACGCAGATGAAAGCGGATATCACCGGCAATCCGATTGACGTGCCGTCGTCGGACAAGGCGACTACGCTCGGCGCCGCGATGCTGGCGGGGGTAGCCGTCGGCGTATACAGGGATTTTGACGAGGCCGTCGGGAAAACGGTTCAGGTCACGCGCTCACACGAGCCGAATGAATCGGAAAAACCCGTATATGATGCGGGATTCGAAATTTACAGAGAGCTTTATTTACATTTAAAAGATTTAATGCAAAGAGGGTAGATAAATAATGAAAGCAGCTGTGTTATACGCGAACAGGGATTTGCGCTATGATGAATACGAGATGCCGAAAATAAGGCCGGGCACTGTCAAGGTCAAGGTCAAGGCGACGGGTATCTGCGGCTCCGATGTTCCGAGGGTACTGCATGACGGCGCGCACTTTTATCCGATTGTATTGGGCCATGAATTCGCGGGCGACGTTGTAGAAGTCGGCGAGGGCGTTACAAGCGTAAAATGCGGGGATACGGTATCGGGAGTCCCGCTCGTCCCGTGCCTTGCCTGCACCGGTTGCAGCCGCGGAAACTATGCACTTTGCAAGCATTACAGCTTCATCGGCTCGCGCGAGCAGGGCAGCTTTGCCGAGTATGTCGTGATTCCCGAAAAAAACGCGGTGAAGTATGACAGCGGCGTTTCGTATGAGCAGGCCGCCATGTTCGAGCCGTCAACCGTGGCGCTCCACGGCATCATGCTCGCGGATTACCGGGGCGGCGGCTCCGTCGCGGTTTTAGGCGTCGGGACAATCGGGATTTTCGCCATGCAGTGGGCGAAAATTTACGGCGCGAGGAAAGTCGTGGTGTTTGACATCGACGACGGCAGGCTGGCTCTCGCAAAGCGCCTCGGCGCGGACGAAACCGTCAATACGTCGGGCGCTGGTTTCATGGAAGCAGCAATGGCTTTCACCGGAGGCGAAGGTTTTGGATTTGTGTTTGAAACGGCAGGGCACCCCGCCACGATGCATATGGCCTTTGAGCTTGCGGGAGGCAAGGCAAGCGTCTGCTTTATCGGCACGCCGCACGTAGACCTTACGTTTACCCCGAAGCAATGGGAAAACTTAAACCGCAAGGAATTCAACCTGACCGGAAGCTGGATGAGCTATTCCGCGCCGTTTCCGGGAAGGGAATGGCAGCTTACCGCGCATTTCTTCGCGGACGGGCGGCTTAAATTCGATCGGGATTTGATTTACAAAACATATCCTTTGAGCCGGGCGGCGGAAGCTTTCGCGCTCTTTGATGAGCCTTCGCAGGTTCATGGGAAAATCATGCTGTTGAATGACTAGGGTCTGTTGACATAAAGCTAACAGATCATATTTTTGGTAACTTCTGGCGACTTTTTGCGTTGTCGTCAGTCGGAATACGAAAGTATTCCTTCCTCCTCCGCCTTGAAATGCACCAGAAATCACTCAGATGTGAAAAAACATGAACGGCAGCCTGTCAGGCTGCCGTTCATGTTTTTTCATGTTGTTTATAGTTTTTCTTTATTAATTTCTATCCATAAGTAACTTCATTTTACTATTGAGTTTTACTATTTTACTCCAGTCTATTGAACCATCTTCTAAACAATACTCATCCATAAAATCTCTTGTAAGCTGATTAATTAATTTACCATACTCTTCATAAAATTCATCATTTTTTTCCTTAGCTTTGTAACCTAATGGCTCTATTATATCTAAATAAAAATTATCATCACCTGAAATAAAAGACCAGAACCTTTGTCCGCAATATTTAAAGTAGTCTCCCTTATCAGGTTTATCATCTATACCATAACAGCAACCATTAATTGGAACCACATAAGCACCTGCATTTTGAGTTCTCAATGTTCTTTGTGCAGCCACAAAATTATCCTTCATCTTCTTTATTTGGCTACTATTTCCCCAATTTGGTCCTGATTTAATAGTGATTATGTATCGGGTTTCATTCTTAATAATCTCTAAGTCAATTCCTACTATTCCAGATTTGTACCCCCCCATAGTTTCTTGACAAACGTAAATTGCAAGTTTCTCAAGAAACTCACCAAAAATTGTTTCTTCCTGTGAAGATAAAAAAGCATCAGTTAACGTCTTTACAAAACCTTCGCATGTATGGATGTTTTTTGCTTTAAATAAATAAGGATTTTTTCGTTTAATGATTTTGGTTATATTTAATTTTTTTAGCGCCGCAATTCTATTTGCATGAAATTCAGATATGTTATTACTAATAAATTCTTTAAGTGTGCTTTCTTCCATTTTCTTTACTCCTTCAATCTGTTGCCTAGCCATATAACAATATTCTTGCTCTTTATCAATTCCAATATATTTACGTCCTAATGCTTTTGCCACTACTGCTGTCGTTCCAGAACCAACAAATGGGTCTAAAACAACATCACCCTCTTGCGTAAATAGCTGAATAAACCATTTTGGTAATTCTTCAGGAAAGGCAGCACTGTGATTTTTATTAGAACATTCAGTAGCCAAGTGCAGTACATTGGTTGGATACACTAATTCTCTACCCACCCAATTAGCTACCTTTTTACCAAAACCACTGTCGTTTTTCGCTTCATCTCTGACCCTATCTGTTTCACTTAGATTTTTTAATCGAGAATCCGCCCATGAACCTATAGGTATTTTTACTGCATCTTGGTACATTTCAAAGTCTTTATTTTTATTAAACTGCAAACATCTTTCCCAGGAATCTCGAAAGCGATTTGGCCACTTGCCAGGAAAGGAATTTTTCTTATGCCAAATAAACTCTTCTGTCCATAACCATCCCTGTTTTCTCATTTCCATAATTAGCTCTAATACATAAGTACTACGTTCACCATCAACAACCTTTTCTTTAATATTTAATATAAATGTTCCAGATGGTTTTAATACTCGTAGAAATTGTTTTGACCTCGGTAAGAACCACTTAACATATTTATCTGTCGAGATACCGCCATAAGTATTTTTTCTATTATCAGCATATGGCGGTGATGTTATGATTAAATCCACAAAATCAGATGAATAAGTCTTTAAGATATTTAAACAATCTCCATATATAATTTTATTTATCTTTTCAACATTTACCATTATTACTCCTCGGGTACATAGAACTATAATAAAATTATAGCATTTATTTGCGTTTTGTCTATACTTTAATGGCGGCCTGTTTTTTGTTAAGCTAAAAATTTCATACGATAATTAAGAACGAATCCCGTATACTATAGCTATACATTTTTAAAAGCAAGGTGGATTCGATTGAAAATATATAAAAAGCTGTTGTGCTGTATTTTATCCGTTATCATGTTAGCGGGGCCTGTTTACGCGGCGGAGCAGGAAAACGAAAGCATAAGGGTGCCCGTGATTATGTACCACAGCCTGCTGGATAAAAAAACAAATCAGTGGAACATACCGCCGCAGGAGTTTGAAAAGGATTTAAAATACCTGTCTGAAAACGGGTATGAAGCGGTGTTTATCTCCGATTTGATAGCGTATGTTCACACAGGCGCGGCATTGCCGGAAAAGCCGGTTGTCTTAACGTTTGACGACGGGTATTACAATAATCTGACAGCCATACCGCATTTGGAAAAATATGACATGAGGATTGTGTTGTCTGTCATCGGCGAAAACAGCGACCACTGGACGAAACATGCCGATGAAACCGATGAGCGGTATGGGCATCTGACATGGCCGCATATCTCCGGGATGTTTGAATCGGGACGCGTCGAGCTTGCCAGCCATACCCAAAGCATGCACAAAAACAAAGGCGGGCGCAACGGCTGCTGCCGCAAAAAATCAGAAAATAAAGAGGAATATGAGCGCGTGCTGACCAATGATTTGGAAACACTGCAAAAGAAACTGGAGCAGATTTCCGGTATTCGTCCGGAATGCTTCGCCTACCCGTTTGGCAGCATGTGCGAGGACTCCGATATTGTCCTGAGGAAGCTCGGGTTTAAGGCAACGCTTTCTTGCGTTTCGGGCATTAACGTCCTGCGCATAGGCGATGCGGACTGTCTTTTCAGGCTAAGGCGCAACAACCGCACGCCGGGGGAATCGGTGGAAACGATATTCAAAAGAATTGCGGCTTAGCCTTAGCCGCTTTATGACCTGTCGCCGCCATAATAAAAAACCGCCCATATAGGCGGTTTTTGCGCATTCTAAAAATTAATTCCCACCATATGCCCAGCTTCAACCCTTGCTTTTACCCTTGACAAATTCAAGAAAAAAGGCTCAAAAAGTTGCAGGATTATTATTAACAAGAACATAGAATGTTCATAATTTTAAGGCATAATTTAGATAGATATGTCTTTAGGCAAAGGAGGAAGCATAGCGCTTGGAAAAAACGATTACCTTTGTTACAAACCAGTACAGTTGTGACAGGATTATACACGCGGCAAAAGTCGTGGCGGACGAAACAGGTACCGACCTTGTAATCGTCGGCGTTCTTGATTCCGAATATGAGCTTGACCCCGAGGTCATTGATTATTTGTTCAAGCTTTCCAAAAAGAACAAGGCGACGATGCGGCTTTTGTTTTCAGAAGATAAGACGAACGTGATGGCTGAGGCCATAAGCAGCCTCGACTGTAAAAACATCGTCACCGGAATGCCGAAAAACAACAAATCTGTTTTATACAAGCTTTGGAAGATGTTTTCAACCAGAAATTTTTATACGGTGGATGAAGCGGGTGAAATTACAGAGGTTGCGGGAACCAGAATTTATACGGTATAACTATATAATTTTCACTTCAAAAAACATAATAAAATCCCCAGGAATTGGCACATGGGTAATAAAAAAGCACCCGCGTATTCTAGGTTTTTACCTGAATGGCAGGTGCTTCAAGCTTACTTCGCTTAAATCCTCAGGGTTTCTCGCGGGGATTTTGCGTTTTTGTTATCTTTTGGTATTGCCATACAATGCTGCCAGCGATTCGCGGTAAGCCTCGCGGCGTTTCTTTAATCTCTGAAGCCGCTCCTGACGGCGTTTTATGCGCATATAGCTGTTTATTTGAACCGTAATAAAAAGGATTGTGGCGACTAAGGCGGCAAGGAGAAGAACCATCAGCGGGAAGAACCACCAACTGCTCGAAACCTCCCGGGGAATCATATCGGTAAAATGCTCCAGCACAGAGTTTGCGCGGATAAAAAAGGAGTAATCGGCTGTTAATTTCACGCTGCCAAGCGATTTCGGTATCGCCGGGTTTTCGGGGCTTATGCTGAAATAGGCGTATGCTTCGATGTTATCGCCGATATTGAAAGGCCCCTTGTGCGAATAGCTGATTTCAATGAGGCCGGGGCCAACGCTTTTATGTAGCAATGCTTTAAAATCTGTATTCGGTTTAAAGGCAATCGGTCCGGCGTCGCCGTTTGCGCCTATGATCTCCGTTTCAAAGCCGGAGAATTTGCTGCTTGGCACCACAACCTCAATGAACTCATACATGCCGAAATTAAACAGCTTTTCCGTGTCGTAAAACTTGGCATCGCGGTCCGGGGCGCCTAAAACAACCGCAATCAGCGCGCGCCCGTCCTTGGCTTTCATCGTGCTCATGGTGTGCCGCGCCGCGTGGGTATAGCCAATCTTGCCGCCCGTGACATACGGGTCGTAAAAGCTGGAGTCGGGCATAAGCATGTATTGGAAGTTTCGCAGGGAACGCTCGTGCGGCTGGAGATTTGTGGGCGGTATCACGTGCGCCGGCGCACCGAAATATTTCATAAACAGCGGGTTTTTTATCGCTTCCCGCGTGATAAGCGCCATATCATACGCCGTTGTGTAATGGCCGTCTTCCGTCAAGCCGTGCGCGTTTTTAAAGCGGGTATTTGCCGCGCCAATCAATTTCGCGCGCTCCGTCATCAGTCTTGCAAACTCGTCCTGACTGCCCGCGGCGTGTTCCGCCAGTACATTTGACGCGTCGTTTGCCGAAGGCAGCATGATGCCGTACAACAAGTCGTCCACAGTTATCTCCTCGCCTTCGATAAGCGCGATGTTCGCGCTGTTCCATTCATCGATTTCAATGGCGGATTTTGTCACAACGGTGACGTCGTCTATATCGCAAAGCTCGGCGATAAGCAGCCCGGTCATGATTTTTGTGGTGCTTGCCGGGTACATGGTTTTGTACGCGTTTTTCTCGAACAGGACCTGCCCGGTTTCGGCTTCGATGAGCACCGCTGCCTCGGAATCGATTTCATCTGCCGTGAGTGCGCCCGCCCATACCGGAAAGCATAAAAAAGCAAGGGCTGCCGCCAAAAACAGCAAATCATTTTTTTTCACGGCCATCCCCCCCTTATTGACAGTATATATCGAATTTTTGAAAGATTCAACAGGGTTTTGTGAACGATTAGACATGGCAGGTGATTATATGGAGCAATTCAATCCGGACACGAACTCCGTTCGGGCACGGGAAACGTCTGTTGCGGAAGGCGGCGGCCGTCTTGTGTCCGGCTTCAAGCCGGTGGAGCCTATCAGGTTGAATATCCGGAAAATCGTGGAGCTTGCGCTTAGAAGCGGCGATATTGACAACCGGTTTGTGGAATCGGATGTGATGCAAAAGGGCGCGAAGGCTCACCGTAAGCTGCAAAAATCGATGGGAGAGAACTATAAAAGCGAAGTCCCCTTAAGCATGGAAGCCGAGATCGCCGGGATACCCGTCCTGCTATCGGGCCGCGCCGACGGCGTGTTAACGCACGATGACGGCAGCGTTACAATCGATGAGATAAAAACGACGACGCTGGGGCTTCCCCAGCTTTCCGCGCAGCGCGCGCGGCATGAGGGGCAGGCGAAGTGCTACGCGATGATGTTGTGCTCCAAAATGCCGGTAAAGCCGCCGAAAATAACGGTTCAGCTCACGTATTACCAGCTTGAAACCGGGGAATTAGAACGATTTCATATCGATTACTCGCTTGATGATATCATTAATTTCTTTAGCGGATTACTTAAAGAATATGGCAGATTTTTGCGATTCGAGCTTGAATGGGCCGAAATCAGGAACAAGAGCGCCCGGGAAATGGCGTTCCCCTTTGATGGCTACCGCAAGGGGCAGCGCGAAATGGCGGTTGCCGCTTACCGCGCGATTGAAAAAGGAAAAAAGCTGTACGCGCAGGCGCCCACAGGCATCGGAAAGACGCTGGCGTCGCTGTTCCCCGCGGTGAAGGCGGCAGGGGAGGGGAAAGCGGGGAGATTATTTTACCTGACGGCAAAAACGGTAACTCGCGTTGTCGCCGAGGACGCAATGCGGCTTATGATGACAAGCAGGCTTCGATTCAAAACGGTCAGCCTGCGCGCAAAAGAAAAAATTTGCAAGAATGATTATATAAACTGCAATCCTATTCATTGCAAATACGCGCAAGGGCATTACGATAGAATCAACGAAGCCTTGCTTGATATCATCCAAAACAACGACCTCATCACGCCGGAGGTTATCCTCAAATACTCCGGTGAATACCGCGTCTGCCCGTTTGAAACGGCGCTTGACCTGACGCTGTGGGCGGATTTGATTATCTGCGACTACAACCACGTTTTTGACCCGGTCGTATATTTAAAGCGTTTTTTTTCGGAGCCCGGCGGAAACTATGTATTTTTGATTGACGAGGCACACAACCTTGCCGACCGCGTGCGTGATATGTATACCGCGGCGCTGAAAAAATCCGAGCTTTCCGCGTTAAAGTCGGTGTTAAAGGATAAAAGCAAGGCGGCAGCAGGTGTGCGGCGGTGCATTACCGGCGTGAACAAGCGGCTAAGCGCGTTGCGGGAAGATTTGCAGGGCGGCAGGGACATGGCCTCAGACGCGCAGGATACGGAGCTTGCGGCGGCTGTGAACAAGCTTACGGAAGCTTGCGCCGAATGGCTCGCCGAAGAACGGAATTCCCAGCACCCCGCGCAAGAAGAGCTGCTCGCGGTTTATTTCGGCGCGCTGGAATTCTTAAACATCTCCGAACTGTTTGACGAGCACTACGCCGCCATAACCGAGGCGTTCGGGCGCGATGTGAAGTACACGCTGTTTTGCCTCGACCCATCGGAGGTTATCGGAAAGCGGCTGTCGCTTGCAAAGTCGAGCGTCCTTTTTTCGGCGACGCTGACCCCTCTGCCGTATCACCGTGAAATTTTAGGCGGCGGCGGCGGTGACGGCATGATTGCGTTAAATTCGCCGTTTGACAGCAAAAAGCTACTGCTAATCGCGCACCGCGGCGTCTCAACGAAATACGCCGACAGGCCGGCGAGCCTAAGGCCGGTTGCCGAGGCGATTTATGCGGCAGTCTCAAAAAAGCGCGGGAATTACATGGTGTACTTCCCCTCGTTTGAGTATTTAAACCAAGTGCTGGAGGTTTTCGCAGAGCAGTTTCCCGATATCGCGACGACAATCCAGGACCGGCAGATGGATGAAGACTCGCGGGCAAGCTTCTTGGCGAGCTTTGACGCGGAAAACATGGAAACGCTTGTGGGCTTCTGCGTGATGGGCGGCATTTTTTCCGAGGGGATAGATCTGAAAGGCGAACGGCTCATCGGGTCGATAATCGTCGGCGTCGGGTTGCCGAAAATTTCGCTGCGGCAAGATTTAATCAGGGATTATTTCGACAAAACAAACGGTGGGGGATACGATTACGCCTATGTTTTTCCGGGCATGAACAAGGTTATGCAGGCTGCGGGGCGCGTGATACGCTCCGAGGATGATTACGGTTTTGTGCTGTTAATCGATTCGCGCTTCGGCACGGCAAAATACAAGGCCATGTATCCGGAATTCTGGTCGCATATGCGTATGATAAACACAGAGCAGGAGCTAAAAAAAGCAATGGAGGATTTCAAATAATGCGATTGTATCATAAAAGAAGATAGATATATTATATAAGGATGAAATCAAATTATATAAATATAAAAACAGGCATTGTCCGCATTGCAGACAATGCCTGTACCGGTTTTAACTAGTATCGACAGGCCCTAGTGCCCTGACCACCTAGAAATCACGCTATCTTTTACTACTGCCGCACCTGCTACGCTTCGTTGCCGTCCTTGTAGGGCGTCAGCCCAACTGCGTCCCCGGCCTTGCGCAGCAGGGCGTCAGCGAAAAGCTATTCGTGATTTCTAACTGGTTACGGCCCTAGTACCCTTCAATCCGTTTTGCCATCATTTCTTGGTTTGCGCTGTAAAGAATGGCGTTCTTGTTGCCGATAATGCCCTTCCTGTACAGGTCGAGCAGGCTGTTGTCCATCGTAATCATGCCCTCGGCGGCGGAAGAATGTATCACGGTATCGATTTGATGTATCTTCGATTCGCGTATCATGTTGCGTACAGCGTTGTTCACTATCATAATCTCAAATGCGGGAACCTCGCGCTTATCGACAGCCGGTACAAGCTGCTGGGAGATTACGGCCTGCAATACCATCGAAAGCTGAATCCTGATTTGTTGCTGCTGGTTTGGCGGAAATGCATCAATGATCCTGTCGATTGTGCTTGCGGCGCCGATTGTGTGCAGCGTTGAGATGACAAGATGTCCCGTTTCTGCGGCTGTCATCGCGACGTTTATCGTTTCGGAATCACGCATTTCGCCGAGCAGGATAACGTCCGGGGACTGACGCAGCGCAGCGCGCAGCGCCTTGACGTAGCTTACGGTATCGGAATCTATCTCGCGCTGCGAAACAATGCTCAGATTATGCCGATGCAGGTATTCAAGCGGGTCTTCCAGCGTGATAATGTGCCCGCAGCGCTCGTTGTTGATTTTATCTATCAGGCACGCAAGAGTCGTGGATTTACCGCTTCCGGCGGGGCCTGTCACAAGAATCAACCCTTTTGTACGGTTTGAAAGGCTGAGAACTGTTTGCGGTATGCCGATGGCGGCAGGGTCGGGAAGCTCGAAGGTTACGACTCGGATAACGGCCGCAAGCGAACCGCGCTGCTTGTAGGCCGACACACGGAACCGGGAGACGCCCTTGAGCGCAAATGAAAAATCGTCGTCGCCTTCGTTAATCGCGGGCGCCGGGTTGCGTTTGCCCGCAAGGTCGTAAATATCGCGCACCATGCGTTCCGTTTCTTCGGGCATGAGAGCGTTGACGCCAAAGGTCACAAGGCTTCCGTTGATTTTGTACGTTATGGGACGCCCCGCCACAATAAAAATATCAGATGAACCCCGCTCGACAGCGTCTTGTAAAAACCCTTTCGTGTCCAACTGTTCACCCTCCTCATGAATTTGAAAGCGCTCACTATCCAAGTATAACAAAATCCTCGCTTCCAGTCCAGAGGTTTAATAATTCGTCTTCAGGCTGCCAATCGGCGGTGTTGACGACCTTCCATTCGTTCAGCTCGTATAACCGTGAGGAGGGCGAAAATGTAATCTCAAGGGAAACCCGCAGCTCCTGCGAATCGTTTAACGGCACCGCGTAATGAACCTGCCTGCCGTCAACGCGCACGGAAGGGTCAATTCCTGAAAGAAGCGGGCCTGCGCCGCTGTAAAAAGCATCCTCGCCGTTTTGACGGGAACTGTGCAGCGCGGCGTCTATTTTCCCAAGGATTTCCTCCGCTTCCCCGTCGGCCGCGTAATACTCCGTCATGGCCTGCGCCGATCTGTCGGTCAGGCTCTTGTCGGCCAAGGCGGATACAAGCGAGAGGACGGCAAACGTCGTAAGGCAAAGCAAAACAAAAATCAAAAGGATGGACGAGCCGCCGACGGAAACGCCGGTACCCGCGGAGCGCTTCGGGCTCACCTCGGCACCCCCTGTCCCACATATGATTTGGCGGTGAGCGAATAGATTTGTGTGCCGGGGTTCCCGGCGCCGTCAGGCCGGTTGTTCCATACTAAAATTTCCGCCGTATTCATTGAACCGTCGAAACCAAGCGTGAAATCCGTGCGGTATGCAGCATTTGTGCCGGACGAGACCTCCTGCCAGTTTTCATCGTAAAACAACTGGTATGTGCCGCAGCCGCACTCCCCGAGCGCAGGATTTAAGATTTCTTCGATTTTCGCGGGGTCCCCACCAGCCGCTTTAAAAACCTCGGCAACGGTCTGGGAGCGGACTATCGCCATATTCAAGTACGAGGTTTGCCGACTTATGGTGTGCGCCGCTACAAAAAGCCGGATGCAAATTACGCTTGAAAGCGCCAAAAATGTAATCGCGATGACCAGCTCAAGCAGGAACAGCGCCGATTTCGACTTTGTATTATTTCGTACAATGGTTGTAGTAGTCATGAAACGCTCCTTACGCGCAGCGCGGGCTTATGATAAGGCTGACGCCTCTCCCGCGGCTGTCAACCGAGGTAAACCTAAGCATATTATTTTCAAGGGATTCCATTGTAAGGGACGGTACCGGCATGATTATCTGTCCGTTTTCAGGGCTGACATTGCTGTCGGCGGCGGCAAAAGTTTCCATCAAGCTGCCGTCATAGTGGTAAATCCATGTATTGTAGAAATCGCCTTCGATTTCTTGGCTGAGAACAAGCGCCGGCACACCGCCGAATTCGGTTAGGTACACACCGCCAAGCGCGTCATTCTGGCGGATTTTTGTCGAGATATAAGTGATGGATGTTCTGGTGTCAAAATTGTCGCTCATGGAAGAAGTCGTGTTCTGGTATACGTTTGCGCCTATCAGGACGACAAGCAGCGCCGACGCCGCAAAAACACAGAACAGCGCCAGCGTAAAGATAATATCGATCATATAATTGGCAGGCTTGTATTTTAACTGCAATTCACGCCCTCCTCAGCGAAAACTCAGGATAACTGTGAGAAATCCCCGTCATACCAAAACGTGTCCGCATCCGCGTCGCCAAATACCTCGAAGTCCGAAATCGCCAGCGCACTGCTGCTGAAATCCCGTGGCAGAACCGTGATGGACGGCATGATATTAGACGCGAACACACGGTAATCCACGATGTACTTATTCAAATCGATGGAAAGGCCGTAACGCTCCTGCAAATAGCTTATGCCGGACGGGTACTGCCCCTCGATGGCATACGCCTGCACGGCTGCGCGGGTGATGGCGTTTTCCACGGAGGCAAGCCGCTCGCGCTCCGTCCGGTTCGTAAGCCCGGAAATTCCCCACATGAAAAGCGACCCCGCCGCTGTAAAGACCAGTACAGGAAGTACAAGGCTCCGCAGCAGCGCGAGGTTCGCATGTTTTTTATTTAAAAAACGATTACTCATATGGCTAACCTATTGACGACATGATGCCCATGAGCGGCAGCATGACCGACAGAAGAATCATCCCCACAATAATGGAAAGGATCGCGACAAGGGTCGGCTCAAGCACGGAGATAATGGCGCCAATCTGGCTATCGACCTCATCCTCGTAACGGTCGGCGAGCTTGCGCATGACCGTTACGACCGAGCCTGTCTTAAAGCCGACGTTAATCATCCTCGCGTAAATCCCCGTGAACATATCGGATTTTACAAGCGCATCTGAGAAGGTGGAGCCCTCCGCGATAAAGTTTTTACAAAGGGTTATCTTGTCGCGGATGTAAGCGTTATCGACAAGATTGTAAACCATGTCGAGCGACTGGTCGGTGTCAAGGCCGCTCGCAAGCATGAGCGACATCGCCGAAGCGAACCGCCCGGAAGCGATTTTCGCGTTTAAGCTTCTTGTGCCGATAAAGCTTGCCGCCCATCTGGAGAGAAGCTGCCGCCCGCTCCTGGTATGGCGCAAAACGGCGTATGCCGCGACCAGTAGGGCGACGATTCCGATAAAGACAAACGAATAGCGCCCGATTACAATACCAAGATTCATGACGGAAAGCGAGAACCCCGTCATTTCACTGCCGAGCTGGATAAACACGTCGTTGAAGACGGGCATGACCTTGATGATGAGAATCAGGATTACCAGCACCATCATCGCAATCATGACAAGCGGGTATGTAACCGCGTTGCGGATGTTCCGGGATATGTTTTCCTCGCGCTCATAATAAACGCAAAGCGAGTCCATAACATCGTCGAGCTTGCCTGTCGCCGCGCCGATTTCGGACATATCAACCATATATTTCGGGAATTTGCCTGTAGCCGCAATCGCCTCATGGAATGAGCCGCCAATTTCGATATCGTTTCGGATTTGCTCTAAAATCCCGCGCCCCTGCGGGTTTTTCGTATCCTCGCACATGATGGAAATACCCTCGCCAACGGAAATTCCCGATTTCATTATCATGGCGATTTGAGCGCAAAACACCGAAAGCTCGCTGGCTGACAGCGTATCTCCTGCCAGTGAACGGTTTGCCATGCCCACACCTCTTTATTTTGTTAGTATAAATACTGCACACTGTAGTTTTTACCGTCACCGATGAACCTTGCCGCGGCGGCGCCGCCACCGCTTGAAGCAAAGGTCGGGTCCATCAGGCTCCAGCTTTTGCCGTCGAAATAAATCACGTCGTTGACCCAGCCCACGCCGTTTAAGAAAACGGAAATCCAAGCATGGTACGCGCCGCCCGAAACATAGCCGACCTCAAGGCGTGTCGGAATCCCCTGCGTCCTCAGCATCGTCGCCATCAATGCGGCATAATCGAAGCAGATGCCTTTTCTCGCGGCAAGAACCGCATCGACGTTCGGCACATAGCCCGGCTGGACGGAGGTCGCTTTTGCCGTATCGTAAGACAGGTTTGTGATTACAAAGTTATAGATTCTCGTAACCGTGTCGATTTGGCTGCTGGAACCGCTTGCAACCTCAACGCCCTTTGCGACGGCCTTGGAGTTTTTGTTAAAGTTCACGAACTGGTTGGGATACAAAAACGGCAGGTTTGCGCTTTTCAGCTTGACGTCTATGTTTGTGACAAGCGCCTGCGCGTACTGGTTGCCTGAGACGTTTTTGAATATCCCGATATTGTATTTGCCGTTGCCGCCGGTCAGCGGGTATGTTTCGTAATTCCCGTTGCCGTTCAGGTCATAGGTGTATGTCCTGCCTCCCTGCTTCGTAATTTGAATTTTAAATTTTCCGCCCGAGGCCTTCGCCATGACGTAGCCTTCGGAGCTGTTTGAATAGTCAAGCGTGGCGCCGCCGCCGGTCTCCGCATTTTTACCGGACGCGACAGGGGTCAGCACTTGCGCGGGCCCAAGCGGCACGGGGTTGTCTTCTATGATAAAGTAGCCCCTCGCCGGTATGTCTGACGCAAAGGCCGGCAAGGCCAGTAAAAGACAAAGCAGGACAGAAAGGGTGATGGCGTGCATTTCGTTGATTTTTTTATATAACCTGTTAATCATTTTAAACACGCTCCTAACTCAAGTTTTCGATATCAATCAGCTTTCCCGTCACGAACATTCTGTGGCTTGCGACTCCTATGGGGTCGCAGGTCTGGAGGGTTATCGCCGAGAATTCCTTCGTCATCATGGGTTGCCATATTACTTCGGGCGGGTCGTTTGGGTCGATAATCACGGTATCTACGTACTCATATTCGAACCGCCTGCCGCTGAATTCAAGATAAAGCCTGTCGCCGTATGTAAGCCGGTCGAGGTACCAGAACTCCTTGCCGTATATGTCGCGGTGACCGGCAATGCTTACGTTGGGGTTGCCTGTTCCGGGCAGTTGCGCGCAGAAGAAAAGCCCGATTCCTTCATTCAGCTTATCGTTTACGGCGTCCTCACCTTCTTCAACAGGGTTTGGCAAGGATAAAACCGGCATGTTTTCGATTCCGATTGACGGGATGGAAAGAAGCATTTCGCCGTCTTGATACCCAAGCCTGTCGGGCGTAACAAGAAGCTGTCCTGCGCTGTAAACCTGTTCGTTCTCTGCCTTGTCCTCAAACGGGGGTTCCTCCTGTATCTCCGGCTGAGGTGAGACAGGCAGCTCAATCGCGGTGGGCGGCTCATAAGGAGGAGGGACAAGGAAACGGGAATGCCAAAGCGTATAACCGCCATAGGCAACAGCAATTACCACCAAAATGATAGATAATGCATTAAATACTTTTTTTATCCCGCTCGCCCCCTACATCTTTCCATATTATACAATATAATTTTAGCTATTTCAAATGCTTTTTGTTAATAAATCGGCACCGTCAGCCCATCGTCGAAAACAATGTGCAGTTTGATTAATTATATCATAATTTATATTGGGTATAACATGCAATCATACAGCTGTATAATTTTATAAAAATTTACAGATTTGTTTTATTTGGAGCGTATTGACAAATCCCCGCTTATTTAGTATTATATATTACGCGTTGTGGTTTGCGAAGGCAACACAAAGCATCTAGGGCCTGTAGCTCAGATGGGAGCGCGGAGCGGTAAGTTTTTGGCACGCCGCCTTTGACCTGTAGCAACTTTAGCCCCCCGCATGATTCATAATCCAATATCCGGGCCCGTAGCTCAGCTGGGAGAGCGGAGTGGTAAGTTTTTAGCGCACCACCTTTGGGCCTTTAGCAACCCCGAATCCCCGCAAGGTTCGCAGGCTGTTTTTGGGCCTCCGGCGACTCCGCCTGCCGAGGCGTTCGCAATGTGCATGATTTTATAAAATTCCACCGTTGGAAAATATAGGGGCCGTTAGCTCAGCTGGGAGAGTGCTGCGTTCGCAATGCAGAGGTCGAGGGTTCGATCCCCTTACGGTCCACCAGGAAAGCGTCTGTTATCAGGCGCTTTCTTTCATGTCGTCCTTTTCTTCCTGCTGTTCTTCTAGCAGCATCCCGCTAAACATTTCATAGTTCACATTCAGGTCAATCTCCATAGCGTAATCCCTGCCGACGCGAACCTGTTTGATAAGCTGAGACACAATCATCTTTTTCGCTTCTATTGTACTGTCGGTAAACAAATCGGCCCATGTCGTGATTTTGTCGTACCTGGCTTCGATCAAAGAGGATAATTGTTCATATCCATCAATCTCGGCCTGGGCGTTTTCCATGTCGGCTTGGGCGACCGCGATCTGTTCTTTGGTTTCCGCGATCAGTTCATTCAGCGACTCCATGTCGAAGCCGCTTGTACCCGCAATCACTTTTTTGACCTCGGATTTGTAAAGCTGTAATTCCTTGCTTTTCGCCTTGTATCGTGTTAGGATTCACGCAGAATGGCGGAGGAGAAAGCGAGAAAAACGAGAGTAAAACAAGGATAAGAAAAGAAACAAAGGCACTGACGGACATAAAAGAGCGCGCAAAATCCGGAATGTAAAAGTCCGGTATTTGCGCGCAAAATGACACTCCTTTTTTCGCGCGCTCTTTAGGAGTGCTTTTTTGTGTTCTATTTTATGCTTTCTTCTTTACTTCGCCTTTTCTAATCTCTTTTTACTTCATTTATCAAGAAAAGTAACACCCACCTACACTTGTTGCTATTCATTTTGGTTCGTTACGCGAAATCGGCAGCACAGACAGGTCAGCAAAAGCACGAAGTGTTTGCAAACTGGCTCAGCGATTTGACCATAATGCAATTCACACCCGCTGCGCCGGGGGGAAACCCCGGCGCAGCACTTAGGGCCTGTTGACATAAAGCTAACGGCCCGTATTTTTGGCGATTTTTGTGCATTTCATTTATGTCAACAGGCCCTGGCAAGCTTGCTTGACGATGAACTGAAAGCGCATGCCGATAAATCTTTTCAATTAATAACATGTAATTTCATTCCCTAAAACCGACCTCTTATTCCTTTTATATGTTTTTTATTGATAGATTTTATTAATATAATATTGCGTTAATATCAGACATAAATCGACAAAAAAGGAGAGTGCAAAATGGCAGGTCAAATTAGAACCACCCCGGAAGAATTACGGGCAAGAAGTGCAGAGTACAAACAAAAAGCGGAGGAGATTTCAGGTGTTATATCCGGGCTTGACAACCTGATTTCCCGTTTACAGGATGAATTTGAGGGACAGGCGGCGCAGGCATTCCAGCAGCAATATCAGGACATCCGCCCGCATTTTGTCAAGGGACAGGAAATGACGGAAACCTTATCACAGCAAACGGCGCAAATGGCTCAGAACTTCGAGGACCTCGACCAACAAATGGCCGGTGCCATCCGCGGATAGCAGCTCTTCGTATTGATACGGTAATGAAAGGGACTGCTGCAAACGATATACCAACTTTTACAATGTTAATTGTTATTTTTAGCTGTTGGGATGTTTTTGCAGCAGTCTTTGTTTTATTTTTGCAAGTATGGAGTTTGAGTGATATTATGAGGAATTTCGTTATATCTTTCCTATCCGTCTCAATTTTGCCGCTCTTTGTATTTGCATCGGGGAGCGATCTTAACATCAGGGTAGACGCAATCAGGGACCGGCAAAACACGTATGCTTCCGCGGCGGATTTTTTGGAAATCAACCTGTTCACGCCCCGAAGCCTGGAAATCGAAAGGCAATATAACATACTAATGCAGGAAAGGCGGCAGCAAAGCATTTATGGTATTTTTGCCGACAATCATATTGATACTTTATCCGAGGGTGAAAAAATTCAGGCGAAAGCGGAAAGCCTTGGCCTTTTTAAAACCGGCGTTGCTTCAGACAGGCATTTCAGGCCGGCGGCGGAGGATGGACCGCGTCAATACAATCCTATCATCGTTTTTCCGGCAATTCTGGTGCTGTGTATTATGGGATTCCTTTTCACCAGGCGCCGGCATAAATTAAAAAAGAGGCGAAAAAGAAGTGCAAATAACAGTCACTATTCATATAAAAGGCAGTGAATATCATATTCAGGCCGACATGAACCTTCCAATCCAAAACGCGGCGCGGGCTTTAGATGAAAGCTTTCATTTAAGTATGCATAAGCTTCCGGTATTTTACAAATCGGAGCTGCAGCATAAGCTTGTCAGCGCTTATTTTACTTTCGCGGAAGCGGAAATACAAAACGGCGACATACTGCTTGCCGTTGGATAAATGCGGAATTTAGAAAGCATTTCGAATTCCGCACTCCGAATTTACATAATGGGGTGGAAAAGAATTGATAAACAAGCTGGACAATGAGAGGGTAAAGCAAAAATCAATTGAAAGGACGGTAAAGCTATTTGACCTTGCGGCCGGTGCGGATAAGCTTTACAGGCTTGCGTATCCAAACGTGTATATGGTACCGGCGGACATTGATGCAGATGAAGAAAACGCGGTCTTTACCTATCATCTTGACGAGCTGGAACCGGTATCGTCAATAGGTAAATCCACAATATGTGAAAGGCTCCGTATGCTGTTAAACATTTCGGGGCTTTTGGGTATTTCCGGCGAATATAGTTTCAGCATGGAGCCTGATAATTTATACATAGACCGCAATTTAGAGCCGAAGGTACTGTTTCGCGATTTGAACAGCGAAAATAACCGGCATGATTTCATTGAAGAATACAAAGCGCTGACAGGCTGTTTTTTAAATCCGAGATATCAATTTGACGATTATCTCAAAGGCGGCAGGGGCCTGTACAAAAAGAAAAAAGCGCTGCGCCCGTTAATCAAGGCGGAAACAGTTTCGGATATAGAAAATATACTGAAAGAGCTGTATGCAAAAGAATTTAAAACGCAGCAAAAGGAAAAGATTTTTGTAAATAAAAAACGGCACAGGCTAATGCAAGTGCTTACGCCTGTTTTTTTGGCGTTGTTTTTAATAACCGGCGCCGTTGCCGTGTATATTGGATATATTGCGCTTCCTTTCCAGAGGACGCTGCTTGCTTCAGAGCACTATTTTATAAGAGGGGATTATGACGGCGCCATAGATACCTTGAAAAATATCGATCCTGAAAGAATGCCAAAAGAGGAAAGGTTTCAGCTTGCGCGCGCGTATGTAAACAGCGAAAGCTTATCCCGGGCGCAAAAGGACAACATTTTATCGGGAATTACAGTAAGGACCGAAGATAATATTTTGTATTATTGGATTCATATCGGCAGGCTGCAATTTGATGACGCGATTGACATGGCGCATCGCATTGGCAGCGACGAGTTGCTTTTATACGCGCTTGTCAACTATGAGGTTCATGTGCAAAACGACGCGGCCTTAACTGGCGAAGAGAAATCAAACCGCCTGTCGCAGCTGGGCCGGCAAATATCTGATTTGGAAAGAGGGATTTTTGATAAAGAGGAGGCTTTGCTATAATGGAAAGCCTTTTCATCTTATCAAACGATAAATATCATGAGGTTCCGGTGACCGGGAGCTTTCATCTTGACAGCCGGATGATACCGTCCCTGGAAAACGCGGAATATATCTGTACAAAAACCCCCGAGGGGCTTAAAATAAACGATTATTTGTTGCAGCCGCATACCCCGTGTGAAATTGATAATTACACCGTATATTGGTTCCTTGGGAAAAAGCAGGTATACCGGTTCCCAAAACAAGGCCGGATTTATGTGGGAAACAAGGAATATGCGGATATCATAACAAATCAAGACCTTTTTTTCGCGATTGAACCTAAAATGCTGCGCCTTGAATACGGTGAAATTTATGTAAACGGGAAGCTTGTGGAACAAACGCGGACTGCCTTGTCAGCCGGGGACTGCATTTTTCTTGGCGGGATAAAGGTTACCGTCAGGGAAAACGATATCGTTGTAGACGGCGGCGTTGACCCTGATAGAATCCGCTTGCATTACCTTGGTGAAATTGAAAAGCCGTTTGAAGGGTTCCCTGTGTACAAGCGTTCCCCGAGAATTATAAAGCGGATACCAACCGATACGGTAAAGCTCACCGACCCGCCGGCGAAAGCGGAAAAACAAAAGGGGCAGCTTGTAAAGCTGATTGTGCCGCCGCTTGTAATGCTTGTTATGACGATTGTCGTTATGATATTTGTCCCGCGCGGAATATATGCCTTGATTGGAATCGCGACCACACTGACGTCCACGGTTATGACAGTCACGAATTACTTTCAGGAAAAAAAGGATTATGAGGAAACCGAAGCCGCCCGTCAGGCAAATTATGAAGCGTACCTTTTAAGGCAGCGCAAGGCCCTTTACGCACTTAAAAAGGAACAGGAAAATTCACTGAAATACCATTATCCCCCGCTTTCGGAGATTTCAGCGATGACCCTTGGGTATTCAAGCAGGATATATGAAAGAAATGCGAACGACGACGACTTCCTGACGGTTGCCATCGGCAATTCATCGCATAAATGCAGCTATACGATTTCCCGGGGTTCGGAGGAAATCCAGGCGAAGGAAGATCCGCTTTTAACAGAGGCGCGGGAAATTGCCGACGAGTTTTCGCGGATTGATATGCTGCCGGCCGTAATTGACTTAAAAAAGGCGCATCTTGGCATCGTTGGGGAAAAACGCAACGTCCATGAGCAGCTGATGGTGATTCTTTCGCAAATCGCCTTTTTTCAAAGCTATCACGACGTGGAAATCATATGCCTGTTTGATTCAAAATTTAGAAGCGAGTTTTCATGGCTTACGTGGTATCCTCATTTTAAAATAAAGGCAATTAACGTAACGGGCGTGATTGACGGGGAGAATGTCCGCGACCAGGCCCTTGGGAACCTCACACAGATATTTAAGCAGCGCAAGCTTAAAAAAGAAGAGCAGAAAAAAGAAAGCGTATTCCTGCCGCATTATGTTTTTGTGATCGACGAGCCGAAGCTTGTAATCAATCACTCCATCATGGAGTATTTGCAGGAAAAGGATAGCGGTATCGGGTTTTCGATTATCTATACCACCGATATGATGGCAAGCCTGCCTGAAAATATCAAGACGGTGGTACAGCTTGGCGACGCGGAAAACGCGGTATTATCCCTCAACGAGGGAAAACTGATGAATCTTCCCGTGACATTGCAGCAAACGGGGGGCATGAACCTTGAAGCCATGTCGCGTTCACTTGCGGCGCTTACCCATGTACAGGGCGTTTCCACCCAAATACCTGAAAGCATTACGTTTTTTGGAATGTATAATATCCAGCATCCGGATGAGCTGGGCGTTATGTCGCGCTGGTCCGGCAGCAATTCCCATAAAAGCCTTGCAGTGCCTTTGGGCGTAAGGGCAAAGGATGATTTTGTCGACCTGAACCTGCACGAAAAAGCGCACGGCCCCCACGGGCTTGTAGCCGGCACCACCGGTTCGGGGAAAAGCGAAATCATACAGAGCTATATTTTGTCTTTGGCTGTAAACTTTCATCCATACGAAGTGGGTTTTTTGCTGATTGACTATAAGGGCGGCGGCATGGCAGGGCTTTTTAAGGATCTGCCGCATTTGCTTGGAATGATAACGAACCTTGACGGCAGCGAAAGCATGCGCGCGATGGCCTCCATAAAAAGCGAGCTTTCAAGGCGGCAAAAATTATTCAGCGAATATAACGTAAACCATATAAACCAGTATAACAAGCTGTTTAAAAACGGCGAAGCCAAAGACCCGCTTCCGCATCTTTTCCTTATATCGGACGAATTTGCGGAGCTTAAAAAAGAACAGCCGGATTTTATGTCGGAGCTTGTAAGCGCCGCGCGCATCGGGCGAAGCCTGGGAATCCATCTGATTCTGGCTACGCAAAAGCCTACGGGCGTTGTTGACGACCAGATTTGGAGCAACAGCAAATTCAAGCTGGCGCTCAAGGTACAGGACGCGTCGGACAGCAACGAGGTATTAAAAACCCCCGACGCCGCGAATATCACATTGCCCGGCAGGGCCTATCTGCAGGTCGGCAACAATGAAATCTACGAGCTGTTCCAATCGGCGTGGAGCGGCGCGCCTTACAATAAAACGCAGGAAGGCGCGGATTATGACGACAGGGTTTATATCATTAACAAGCTCGGCCAGCGCCAGGTATTAGGGCATGATTTAAGCGGCGGCGACGCGGAGGAATCGCGGCTGACGCAGCTTGACGTGGTAGTGGCGCATGTAAACGAAATATATAAAAGCATGGACGTAAAGCCCGTCGGGAAGCCCTGGCATCCTCCGCTTGAAAAGAATATCGCAGGTAAAATCGCGGAAGCCGTTTCCGACGCCGCGATCTTTATCGAGCTTAACGCCGACGCGCAGCTTGGGCTGATTGATATCCCCGAGCAGCAAAAGCAGGAAGAATATGTCTACAATTTTGTGAAGCACGGGAACCTCGCAATATTCGGGTCGTCAGGCTTTGGCAAATCAACCACGCTGATGACGGCAATCCTTACGCTTGCGATTAAAAATTCGCCGCGGCTGCTTCAGTTTTTTATCATAGACCTGGGTAACGCGGCGCTCGCGCAAATGCGCGGATTACCGCATACCGCCGATTATATGTCCATTGACGATGAACAGAAGCTCGAAAAACTTGTAAAGCTTATGAACGAAGAAATGCAGGAGCGAAAATCGCTCCTTGCAGGCGCCAATGCGCTTAATTTTACGATGTACAATTCGGTTTCAAGCGATAAGCTGGCGGCTATCGTTATCGTAATTGATAATTATGACGTTATCAGGGAATTGGGCAATGAGCTTGAGGAATTTTGGACGCGCCTTACCCGCGACGGCGCCGGCATCGGTATTTATGTTATCGCGTCCGCAACGCGCAGCAATGCTTTCAAATATGTAGTGCTAAACAATTTTAAGCAAAAAATCGCCCATCACTTGATAGATGCGAACGATATGACGGCGATTATGGGGCGTACCCCCTATTCTTTGGGCGAGGTTCCGGGCCGCGCGTTTATCAAATACGCGAACGTAAACATGATGCAGATTTACACGGCAGTACCTTACGAGGACGATATTTCATACGCGAAAGCCATAGGCGCCCTTGTCGGGAGGATAAGCGGCGAATACAGCGGGCAGACGGCCGATGGGATCAGGATGATGCCGGAGACCCTGGATTATGAGGCCTTGGTGGGCTATGCGGCAAATATGGATCATGCAATGCTGCCAATCGGGCTTGATTTTGAGGAAATTGAGGTACAGTATCTCAGCTTGCTAAATCCTGTCCATCTCATTATAGGCACTGCCGGAAGCGGAAAGACAAACGTGCTCCGGCTGGTCCTTAAATCGCTGGATACCACGGCGGAAAAGATATTCATAGCTGATTCCAGGGAGATGGATCTTCATCATTATGAAAATAATGAAAACGTTTTTTACTGCGCGTCCGGCGCTAAAATGCCGGACATGCTTAATATGCTAAGCGGATACGTGCAAAAAAGAAAGGAAGAATTTGAACGGCAAAGCGGGCTTGCCCCGCGCCAATTCTACGCTTCCTTGCCCGCGGTTTGCGTCGTGATTGACGATTTTGACAATTTCATTGAAATGCTGAAAGAATCCAAAGTTCCAAACGCGGAAGCCCTTGTGAGGGAATCGCTGACTGTGGGCATCTGTTATGTCGCAGCCAGCCTTTCGTCCCGGATGAAGGGGTTTGATGAATTATCAAAGCTGTTCAAGGAAGCGACCAGCGGGGTTATACTCGGCGCGCCTATTTCGCAGACCATCTGGCAGGTGTCGGGCATTGGAGGATACAAGCCGCGCCAGGACAGCGCGCTGCTTTATAGAAAGGGCGAGCTTGTCCAGATAAAGGTTCCGCTCGTAACAACCGAAAAGCAAATGGCATAAGGGGTGGTATTTCAAATGTTAACACGGGTGCTTGCTTTATTCATGGCGATTCTTTTGGGGGTATTACTGCTGGCTACCGGTGTGTTCGCGGGCATATGGATGCAAGCGGATTTTGAAACAAGGAGCTTTTCCGCCGCAGCCGCACAATCCTTAAACATTGCGGTCGTAAATCAGGATATGGGCGTTGATTACCATGGGACGGAAATCAATTTCGCGTCTGAAATCATTGATACGTTTGGCGACGGCTATATCCTTGCCTCAAGGGCGTCCGCCGGGGCTGGGATCACAAACGGCACCTATGCGGCGATTATCAATTTCCCCAGCGATTTTTCAAATCAGCTGGCCCAAATCAATGCGGTCAGGCCGGAAAAAGCAGTATTCAGATACCAGTTAAGCACAACCCTTTCCCAAAAAGACGCTATCGAAACACTTCTTAAAATCATATTATTGGAAAGGCAAATAAATGAAACCGTAACGTTTATGTATACGGCGTCGGCTTTCGGGGAGCTGCACGACGCCCAAATGACAATCAGGGAATTATTGCAAAACCAGGAGGAGGGCGCGGATTCAATCCGCAATTTTGTAACGGCTGAGTTAGTATCGGACCTTGATATTTCAGACAAGGAAAGAAATATCCCCGACATTGATTATCTCGATTTCAGCGGGCACATGAATGAAAATGATGCGCTGTTACATGAGCTTTCGGAAAGGTATCAGGAATATATGAGCTTGGCGTCAGATGAATACAAGCAGGTATTATCTGACGCTGAAAGCGTATTTTCAGACACCCAAAGCGTCAGCGATGTCATTGACGCCTTTGATATATTACAAGGTTCGGGCGGAGGGGATTTCTTCGCCCAGATGCTTTCAGAGCAGGAAAGTAAAAACAATGACCGGATTTCCCGGCTGAAAAGATTATTTGAATCACAATCCAGAGCAATGCAAAATTCTCATGACGCGGCTGCGATACTGAACGCATATGATACGCCAAGGATATCTGAAGAAGACTGCATAACTTTATCTGAAGAAGAAATACGTGGAATATTAGTTGAGTTGCTGGAATCATATATGCCTGCGACGTCGGGTACGACAAAGCCACCTTGGGCGACGCCGGGTACGACAAAGCCGCCTTGGGCGACGCCGGGCACAACAGGGCCGCCTTGGGCGACGCCGGGCACAACAGGGCCGCCTTGGGCGACGCCGGGCACAACAGGGCCGCCTTGGGCGACGCCGGGCACAACAAAGCCGCCTTGGTGGGCGACGCCGGGTACGACGCGACCGCCTTGGTGGGCGACGCCGGGCACAACAAGGCCGCCGGTGGACCCGCATGATCCGTTAATAAATGACGCGGCCGCATCCTTGCTGACGATTTGCATGGCGTTAATTGAGATGCAAGGCGGGTTAAGCGAAAATTATTTTAGGGATTTTATATTAGATTTGATGCTGGGCCTTATTGACGAAATTTCCGAAGCATTTTCGGCGCTTTCGGCTGAGATTGACGTCAGCGGGACAGACGTAATGGACGGGCTCAGCTCAGCGGTAGGCGATTTGCGCGACTTCGTCACGACGTTGCAGGATGCTGGAAAAACCGGCATTACTGAAGCTTACAGCGCCAGAAATCAAACGCTTATGGATTTATATCAACGGCTTGCCGAATATGACCCCACAGGATATATATCTGAAAATTCTTCCGAGCTATTTGGATTTAATAATCGGTTCAGGGATAATAGCCGCGGTTTTGAAGAATTAGTAAGCGATGCCTTAAACACCAGAAGCGACCTCATATTCAGCACTTACGAAAGCTATGATGAGTATGTATTTAGTTTAAGGACAGACATGCAGGCCGCGACAGATGAATCAAGGGGATTATTGGATTCTGCGCTTAATAGATTATTAACCTCGTATCTTGATATGCAAAATCAAAATACCGGTTTAATCGGGGGTTTTGCAGAAAAATTACCTAATACACGTATAGGCTCACAGCAAAACAATGATTTTTTCTCTTTTTTCGTGCAGCCTGTAACAACCTCTGAAATCGGATACGGGACGCAAGGCGCCTTTAGGGTGCCCGTGCAAAAAGGCGTAACCGGAATTATGGACTGGCTTAATATGGCCGTAATATTATTAGCCGTAATTTTTGTGATTGCAGCTTCGGCTTTTTTGCTGGCAAAGATGGTACTCAAGCGGGTTGATAAACATAAAGCCCATGGTGATACATAAAAAAACTGACAGCAGGCATTAAATAACCAGAATATTTTACGGAAATCAAAAATGGAGGTTACAGCTATGAGCCAAATCCAAATCAAATACGAGGATGTATACAGCAAAACGGCGAAGCTTAGAAGCTATATTCATTCGGACTTATCCACCCGTATTGAAAACGAATACAGGAATATCCAGTCCATGATCGATAACCTTGACGGCGCTACGAACGCCAGGCTGAAAGAAGCAATGGAAGAAAACCGGCAGAAATCCATCGCTGCCTCGATGGTGCTGGACAAGCTTCTGTCGTTTATGGCCAATTCATCAATGCAGGTACAGCTAAATGAGCAGGTAATGGCAAATACGATTATGCGGGGTGGGAAATAATGCCGTACGGATTTATGGGAAACGCGTCCCAAAACTATCTTTCGTCTGTAAGCGGCGCACTATCCAGCGCACATACGGTTCACAGTAAAAATCCGTTTAGCCGTTCCGGCGGGGGGACTTCCCCGCCGCCGGCGCTTCCCGCGCGGAATAACCATCAGACCAAAACCTCGCCTGATTCCGCAATGTCCGGCGGGCATCCCTTACGCATTGGCAATCAAAGCAACGTCGTTGTTAATGAGGACACATATACCGAAATACTCCAGAAAATCCGCATGACGGATGCGGGTATCGCGGAAGAGCTGCATAGTATCGCAACCCAGATTGAAGAAATGTGCAAGACGGTTTACATCGTGCCTGCCACGCTGCCGAAATACCTGGCGATTGTAGCAAATGTAAAATCCTCCCTTGGCGAATTTCAATCGCTGGCGGAGCGGGCCGGAATGAAAACCTATGAATTCACGAGCGAGATTACGAGGATTGACGGGGGATCACGATAAAATATACCGGTAAGAAAGCTTAAAACAGGCGACAGAGGAATACATGCACCAGGCCGGACAAAATATTAACAATACTGGAGGAAAGCCGACATGTCGGGAACAATCGCATTTAACGCGTCGGAAATGGAGCGGACACGCGCGGAAAGCGAAGCGGCGATGAACGCGCAGGTTTCGGAGATGGAATCGACGCGCGCGCAGTACGAGGCGCAGGCAGCGCAGCTTGAATCGGAAGCCGCAAGCCTGGAATCGCAGGCACGCGCGCAGGACGCCATAGCCGCAACCGCGATGAAAACGGAATATTACACAGATTCATCAGGCAGAAGCCGGTCGAGGCAGGTGCCGGATACGGCGAAGCGGGCGGCGGCGAAGGCGCAAGCCAATACCCTGCGCCAGCAAGCCGCAGCCAAAAAGGAACAGGCCGCCGCCCTGAAGGCACAGGCAGCGGAGATAGCGGCCGCGATATCCGCATTGCAGCAGGCGATTGCGGAAACGAACGCATATATGCGCCGATTGATAGACATCGTGCAGCAGACCGACCTTTCATACGCGCAGATGATGAAAATGATAACCGAGGAAACAAAGGCATATATCGATAGAATGAAGGTGCTTTCCGGCAGCTTTAATGACAGGTTCCCGCTTAGCGGCAGCCAGCTTTCCGCGCTTGGGCAGATGTTCGGTAACGCCTTGACGCTGGGGGCCGGCTTAATGTCACAGTTGGCAGGGGTCATCGGTTCGTGCGCATATGGCGGAGACCCCATCAACATGGCGACGGGTAATTTCATTTACGATAAAGATGATATAGAAATCCCGGGGCGGTTCCCCCTTGCCTTCAAACGGTTCTACAACTCCATTGATGAAACGGACGGCGTGCTCGGTAAAAACTGGACGCATAATTTCAATACCAGGCTAAGTGATAAAGACGATTCCGTCCATATTTCCTTTGACGACGGGCATACCGAAACATATGACCTGTTTGAGGGCGAGATGTATCTCGCGCCTATGGAACACCTTAATGTTTTGCAAAAAACAGACGACGGGTATATGCTCATATTCCCGTCGATGGAGCGGTATCTTTTCGACCATGAAGGCAGGCTCATATCTATCCTGGATTTAAACGGCAACGCGACAAGCTTAACGTATAAGAACGGGCTGTTAGGGCAGGTTTCCACCGATTGCGGGAGCCTGTCTTTCACATACGATGAAAATCAAAGAATGACAAAGATCCTTGACCACACCGGCAGAACGGTATCTTATGAGTATGTCGGCAACCTTCTCGTTTCCGCCGCGCAGCCCTCCGGCGCGGCGTTCCGGTATGAATACGGGGATGACGGCAAAATCAGCAATATTATCAATCCCCTCGGCATTGTCACGATCCGGAACGAATACGATGAGAATTACCGTGCGGTAAAGCAAAGCTACGCGGACGGCGGCGTGGCTTTCCTAAGCTATGACGATACGAATATGATAACCACCGAAACGGAGCAAAACGGGAATGAAGTCAGGTATTTCCGCGACGGCAAATTCCGCACCACAAAGATTGCTTACGCCGGCAGCGAGGAACGGTTTGAGTATAACGACAACAACAAGCGTACCCTGCACGCGGACAGAAACGGGAATGTGCGCCGGTTTGAATACGATATCCGCGGGAACGTGCTAAAGCATACCGATCCGCTTGATAACGTCGTGTCACTGGAGTATGATTCCCTCAATAAGCCTGTGAAAATCATAAACCCCGACGGCGGCGTCATAACCTTTACATATGACGAACGCGGAAACCTGCTTAGCTTCCTCGACCCGCTTGACAGGGCGATGCGGTTTTCCCGTGATAACCGGGGGTTCGTCACGGGGCATACGATGCCTGACGGCAGCAAGAACACGGTTTCCTATGACGGGCGCGGGAATATTACCGCGATTACCGATACAAACGGGAATAAAACCCTTTATGAATACGATAATCTCAACCGGGTAGTAAAATCGACAAGCCCGGAAGGCCACACTGCCCATTTTGAGTACAATACCAAAGGCGATATCGCAAAAGTCACCAACGCGGAGGGGAATGCGCGGACATACGAATACAACGCGTCCGGCAAGCTGACAAAGCTGACCGATTTTGACGGCGGCGTGACGGAGTATACATACAACAAGCTCGGTAAAATTGAAGAAGTCATTAACCAGTCAGGCGGCGTGACAAGGTTCTCCTATGACCTGATGTGGAAGATTACCGGCGTGGCCGATCCGCTTGGTAACGTACTTCGTTATGAATACAACCACCTTGGGCGGCTGGTGAAATCAATCGACCAGGAAGGGAACATCACCGGGTACGAGCACGATGCGAACGGCAACGTCACGGCGGTGATTTCCCCGCTTGGCGCAAGAACCGAAATCAAATACGACGCCCTTGACCGGCAGCAGGAAATCCGTGAGGCGGACGGCGCGGTTACAAGGTTCTTCTATGACGCGGCGGGGAATCCGATCAAGGTAACCGGCCCGCAAGGCGGCGCGGTCACGCGCGCCTACGACAAGGCGGGGCAGCTGGTTTCGGAAACCGATCCGATGGGAAATACCACGGCATATACATATACCGCGCTGGGGCAGGCCGCAACGGTCACCGACGCGCTGGGCGGCAGGACGGCCTATTCCTATTACCCCGGCGGGAAGCTGGAATCCGTGACCAAACCGGGCGGTGAAAGCGAACGGTATGAGTATGATAAGAACGGGAACATTACTAAAATCACCGACGCGCTGAATCATTCCACCACGCTCGTATATGACTGCATGGACAGAGTGATTGAGGCCATAAACCCGCTTGGGCACAGCAAGAGGTTTACATACGATGCGCTTGGCAATATCACGCGTATCACCGATGAAAACGGAAACGAGACGAAGTACAAGTATTCGCTGACGGGAGATATCATCGAGGTCACCGACGCGCTGGGAACCGGCACAAAATATGATTATGACAAAGCGGGCAGGCTGACAAAGCTGGAGCAGTACCGCTTGATTGACCCGGCGCTGGCCGGCGCCATGCAGCTTGAATTGCAGGCGACAAGCTATGGGCGCAACAAAAAAGGCGAGGTCACGGCGGTTCACTCGCCATTGGGCGACACGGTGAAGTACCTGTATGACGGCGACGGTAACGTAACGTCCAAAACCGACGAGGACGGACTTGAGACGCTGTACGAATACAACCTCGCGGGCAAATTAAGCAAGGTTATGTACGCGGACGGCAAGACCGTGGAGCTAAGCTACAATTCACTGCGGCAGCTTACGGAGATGAAGGACTGGCTCGGGACGACGGTCGTTGACATGGATTCGTTCGGTCGGATTAAGAAAATCACCGACTTTGAGGGCAAGACGGTTCAATATGAATGGGACGCGCTCGGCAGACGCATAGGAACCGTTTATCCCGGCGAGAGCAAGGTGGGATACAGCTGGGACGAAGCAGGGCGGCTTGCAAGCGTGGTTTCTGAAACAGGCGCGACGAATTACGCCTATGACGCGATGGGCAGAATCCGCGAGCGCGTCTTGCCGGACAATACGACTACGAAATACGAATTGAACCCCCTTGGCCGGCTCACAAGCCTGACGCACGGCAAAGACGGCGGGGTGCTCGACCGATTCAAGTACAGCTACGACCCGGCGGGGAATATTACAAGCATAGACAAGCGCCGCGCCGGGATCGAATCCGACAGCGGGTTGTTTGAATATGCCTACGACCCGGTTGGCAGGCTTACGAGCGCGGCGCACGGCGGTAAGGCGAAGGAATACCGGTACGACAGTCTTGGCAACCGCGTAAGCTCCCTGCAAAACGGCGTCGAGACGAAGCACAGCTACAACGCGAGGAATCAGCTGATTAAGACGCAGGAGGGCGATATATCAAGGGATTACCGTTATGATGGGCGCGGGAATCTTACCAGCATAACGGAGAACGGGCGGCTCAAGAGCAAGTTTACCTTTGACGCCACAAACATGATGGTTGCGGCATTTACGGAAGGTAAAGGCAAAGCGGAATACAGCTACAACGGGTTCTTGAAGCGCGTGAGGAAGCTGGAGGCCTTGCAGGATACAACAATGCCCGGCCCGACGCGTGAAATGCGGTATATCCTAGACCTGACGAGGCCGTACAACAACCTGCTCGCCACAGAGGGGGCGCAAAACCAGAGCTTTGTTTGGGGCAATGAATTGCTTTCGGCAAGCGGCGGGGAGAGCTTCTACTATCTGACGGATCACCTTGGCTCGCCGATACGGTTAATTGGCGGCGAACGGGATGAGGCGCTGGCGTTTGATGAGTTTGGGGTGCCTCTGGTTGGCGCGGAAAATATCCACCAGCCTTTTGGCTTCACGGGCTATCAGACCGAGGAAGTTTCGGGATTGTATTTTGCTCAGGCGAGGTATTATGAGCCCCGCACTTCACGCATGATTGCGGAGGATACCCACTGGCATCCGGGGAATATGGTTTATGGGGATGATTGTCGCAATAGAATCCTTCCTAACAATAATGCTATACGGCAAAGCACTAATCTTTATTCTTATGTTATGAACAATCCCCTAAACTTTATAGACCCCAAGGGGGAGGATGCGATTTGGTTGACTGATTATACTGGCGGTTGGGGCATGGGACACTCATCGGTACTTATGCAGGATGCAGATGGAAGTTGGCATCATGTCAATTTCGGCCCTAAAACTGATGATTTGGCTTGGCGTATGTCGCAATTCACAGTTAACCCAATGGAACTACCAGGCACGGTAACGTTTGATGGGCGTACATTTACTAACAGTAAAACAGATTATACAAAAGATCAAATAGATGCGAACACGAGAATACCAGCGGGATTGGAAAGATACTTTGATGATGAAAGGGATTTCTATCATTATATTCAAGGCGATTTTACAGCTTCCCTTGATAAAGCGCGTGGATATGTAAATAATCAACCAACTTATTCTCCGACCGGCAATAATTGCGCTTGGATCGCCTTAGAAGTTTTGATGGCATCTTACGATAAGAATAGTGAGATGTATAAGAAAATACATGAACAGCTATGGTGGCCGATGGTGCTTCATTTTGGCAATATTCCTCTATGGCATATGTATGATAAGAGAATAACAATATTCCCCAATGATTTTAATGCAATAATCCAAGATATATTTGGCCAAGGTTGTCCCGAATGATATAATATTAGATAAAGGGACGACCGCTAAGTCCTTTATCTCAATCCATGATAGGAGGCGCACATGTCTTACTTTCGCTACATTATTTTAATTTTTGCTTATGTTGGACTTACTTGCACATTAGCATATATAGCAATATACACTAGAGAGTTGCCTCAACATTTCAGGACAACATTCTCAGTTAACACGCTATTTAGCGTGTTAATTATACCAATATACTTAGCAATAATCACAAACATATATCTTGCTTGGGAAATCCCTGTTTTTTCTATAAATAAGTGGATATTGTTTATAATTTCTATATTGTCGATATTAATAGCAATCAGTATTATCCATGAAAATCTTTGGAAGGTATTTACAATGCGCGGCAATGATGCAATTTTTATTGCCCCATTTGTTATAGCATTCGCTATAGCAACGTACTTTGGTGCGTATTTTATTATTCGTTTTATTTACGGATTTATCAGTCAAAAATAATAGTAGGGCGCGGATATGCCCGACCCGACGCAAGAAATGCGGTATATCCTAGGGCCGTACAACAACCTACTCGCCACGGAGGGGGCGCAGAATCAGAGCTTTGTTTGGGGCAACGAGCTTCTCATGGCGGAGGGCGAGAAGCCGTTTTGCTACTTAAACGACCATCTTGGCTCGCCGGTGCGGTTAATTGGCGGCGGACAGGATGAGGCGCTTGCGTTTGATGAGTTTGGGGTGCCTCTGGTTGGCGCACAGAATACCCGTAGCTTCAGCCAGCCGTTCGGCTTTACGGGGTATCAGACGGATGATGTGAGTGGGCTTTATTTTGCGCAGGCACGATATTATGAGCCCCACACTTCACGCATGATTGCGGAGGATTCATACTGGAAATTCCGCAATCCCCACAATAGCCCGGCGCCAGATATCAATGCAATCACGCAAAGCGCAAATGTGTATGCCTATTGCATGAACAATTCGCTTAGGTTTATTGACCCGAGTGGATTAGATGTTTGGCTCATACATGGAACTTTCTCCGATTCAAGCACATGGACAGATGATTTCAAAACGGATGTCGGAGGAATTTTCAATCAGCCTGTTCATACGCCAGATTGGAGCGGTAAAAATAGCAATGGGGCTCGCCAAAATGCGGCACAAGATATTGCTAATAGTATAATAAATCAGTACGATAGAAATAACCCAACCCCTATCCATTTGGCTGGCCACAGTCACGGTGGAAATGTCGCGATTCTTGTATCAAATTTGTTAGAAAAAGAGGGTATAAGGGTTGATACTCTTGTAACGATTGGAACTCCGGTGAGGGAATATCAACTGAACTACATTACAACCATTGGGCCTCCTGGAAGCTCACCACTAACAAATGTAAAACAGCATATCAATGTGTATAATAGGGGCGATGGGGTACAAGTTATTGGGGGAAGTATATGGAAAGGGGGAGAGGCAGGACGAACATTTTTGGATGCAATAAACGTGGAGGTAATCCCAGAGAAAATGTATAAGAGGATTTATAATCATTCATTTATGTATGCATAGCGATATTAATATTTGGATGGAACATATTGTGCCACATTTGAATCTTCCATCATTCACAGGGGAAATGCAAAATTGTACTGACTAATAATGATTAGGCGATGAATGAAGGGAAATGGATAAAATGACACTTGTCATAAAGGTAATTTGGGTAACAGCGATTGTTGTTACTTCTATATCAATGATATGGTATTTGCTTGGTTCGACGGCTGGTTTTCAGAGAGGTATCGACCTCGTGATGACAACTATCTACATAGCAATATGGGTTCCGGCTTTGATTTTTACAGCAGCGTCAATTGTATTGTTAAAAAAAGGATGGCAACCAAGCAATATATACGCACAAATATTTTTAGCTATTGCGCTAATAGCAATTTCTGTTTTCTTCTACTTCAATCTTTTTTGTGCAGTGCATGCAAGAGGGTATACGGTTGGATGGCTAACCGAAAGTGTGAGAAGCGATTACACGCAAATCACCTCCGATGGAAAGTATGAGTATCGACTTGAAATAATAAATGCATTCCAAAGGAATAGTACTGCTCGGTTATATGTTAAAGATATGTTTGTTGGTGAGGAAATGACTATTCCTGTAAGTGCAAACACAAAAAATATAGGGGTGATAATGGGAGGTGTCGGTAGCAGAACACCAGAACCTGAAGTGCTGCCGGTATGGTCAGAATTAACCCCCTCCGAGACGGTAAGTGTTTATATACTGGCTACTACAGAACATTTTGAAAGAATGAGCAAAAACCCAACTGAAATATTTAATATTGATATGGAGGCAAGAACATCTTACAGAATTGAGTAAAGCGGAGCAATTCGGTGATTTTATTATCGCCCAAATAAAAAATCTAGCGCCACATTCAACGCTTTTAAAATTGCGTCAATCTCAATGTTGGTAACCGTCCGCTCCCTGCTTTCAATGCGCGAAACGGAATCAAAGATGCAGCAAACGCTATAGGAAATGCAGCTACAAGTACAGCGAACAAATCCAAAAAGATTTCCAAAAAGATTTACAAGAAATCATTGACTTTTCGACAGATTAATGTTATTATTTACCGCAAAGGCCCTTATCTTTAAAAACGGGAGGGCCGCATAGCCGTCGAAGGTGCCTGGCAGCACCAGCGACGGGCAAAGGTGGAGGCAGTTAACCCATATCACCCTTGCACTTCTACGCGACCCTTTGTCGATTATACACCAATCGGCGCCATTTTTCAAGGGGGGGAACGTAGAGGCAACGCTATATATATTAGCGCGTGTAAGGGTTTTACCACCCTTATGCGCGCTTTTTCGTTTGGGCCTTTTGACACATCCGGCAGGGGGGAAGCCTCCAGTTTTCAACTCC